>FWPV01002390.1_pt1 | contig 46467 bp, 36 predicted proteins | sample 2228371 | NCBI WGS metagenome assembly FWPV01 (sample SAMEA103939776, study PRJEB20133) | metagenome | reverse complement strand
GCCACGGCCAGCGCCCCGGCGATCAGCGCGGGGACCGTCCGCCGCGCGATGAGGCCCAGGTTGGGGAAGCGGATCACGGCGTCGTTGAGGTAGTGATGCGCCGCGGCCGCCAGCAGGGACGCGAGCGCCCAGGCCGGCAGCGTTCGCGCCAGCCGGGCCAGCGGCGCGTCCCCCGGCGACTGCGGCCAAAACCCCATCGCCAGCAGCGCCAGGAGCAGCCTCGTGCAGGCGTCCAGCGCGACGACGGCCCAGTAGCGCGGGGCCGGCTGGGCGCCCCATCGCACGGCCCGCAGGTTGCTCTCCCGCTCAAAGGGCGAAAAGTGGTGGTAGTAGATGAGGGCTGCTTGCAGGACGACGATGTAGAGGAAGAGAGTGATCGGGATCATCGAAGCTCCTGGTCCGCCATAGAGTACCTCACCTCACGCCCACAGGTGCGCGTACTTTAGCCCGCTGCCGGTGTTGAACAGCACCACCGTCTCGTCGTCGGCGATCCAGCCCTGGGCACGCAGCCGTTGGAAGGCTGCCAGCGTCGCCGCGCCTTCTGGACACACAAAGAGGCCCTGCGTGCGCCCGATGAGGTTGGCCGCCGGGATCAGCTCCTCGTCGGGGACGGCGACGGCCGTGCCGCCGCTCTCGCGCAGCGCGCGCAGGATGAGGAAATCGCCCACGGCCGCCGGCACGCGCAGCCCGTCGGCGATGGTCCTGGCCCCTTGCCACGGCTCGGCGAACTCGGCGCCGGCGTGAAAGGCCCGGACCATCGGCGCGCAACCGTCGGACTGCACCGCGACCATGCGCGGCCGCCTGGAGCCGATCCAGCCCAACTGCTCCATCTCGTCGAACGCCTTCCACATCCCGATGAGGCCAGTGCCGCCGCCGGTGGGGTAGATGATGACGTCCGGCAGCGTCCAGCCCATCTGCTCGGCCAGCTCGTAGCCCATCGTCTTCTTGCCCTCGATGCGGTAAGGCTCCTTGAGGGTGGACACGTCAAAGCGACCGAACTCGCGCACCCCCTCGGCGGCGACCCGGCCGCAGTCGGTGATCAGGCCGTCCACCAGCGTGACCTGGGCGCCCAGGGCGCGGCACTCGGCGACGAACAGCGGCGGCACGTCGCGGGGCATGAACACGTGGGCCTCCATCCCGGCCCGGGCCGCATACGCGCTCATGGCCCCGGCCGCGTTCCCGGCCGATGGGATCGAGACGGCCTGGACGCCCAGCTCGTAGGCGCGCGAGATCGCCACGCCCAGCCCACGCGCCTTGAACGACGCGGTGGGGTTCAGCCCCTCGTCCTTGATGAACAGCCGGTCGAATCCCACGGCCTGGCCCAGCCGCGTGGCGTGGACCAGCGGGGTCATGCCCTCGCCCAGGCACAGCTCAAAGCGGGGATCGCGCACCGGGAGCAGCTCCCGGTAGCGCCAGAGGTTGGGCGCGCGGCCGGCGATCTGCTCGCGGGTCACGGCCCGGCGCGCCTGCGCCAGGTCGTAGCGGGCCAGCAGCGGCTTGTTGCACTGCGGGCAGAGGTTCCACAGCCGGTCGGCGTCCAGCCGGCTGCCGCACAGGGCGCATTCCAGGTGCGTGAGGAAGCTCATGGTCTCCTCCTGATCTAACCACGAAGGACACGAAGGGCACGAAGGATATTCGTTTCTAACCACGAAGGACACGAAGGGCACGAAGGATATTCGTTTCTAACCACGAAGGACACGAAGGGCACGAAGGGCACGAAGGATATTCGTTTCTAACCACGAAGGACACGAAGGGCACGAAGGATATTCGTTTCTGCTCGTTGCCACGCTCCGCGTGACGGCGTGGCGGCGGCCCCGGTGCGCCCACGCGGAGCGTGGGCGCGAGTTCAGCATTGGATGTACGGGATGGTGGACGATGCCTGGGGCATGATGCCCACGCGCGCGCCGGGCGGGAGACCGGCCAGGGCGCGCGCGATGGCGGCCTCCAGGCTGGGCGCCGGGTCCAGCAGCAGCGCGCTCATGCGGTCCGGGGCCACGTCAGTGACCCAGAGCACGCGCACCCGGGCGGCGTCGCGGGCGATCAGAAAGGCCTTGTGCGGCCCCAGGCGAAACCCCTCGCGCGCAAAGCGGGCCATGACCTCCTGGCCGGAGCGCAAGCCCAACACCCAATCCTCATAGTCCCGGCTGCCGGCGCCCTCCGGGCAGGCCGCCGCCACGATGACCGTCCCGCCGTCGCGCGTGACCCGGCTGGCGTGGGCCAGGGCCTTTTGCGCCTGGTAGACGTTGAGGTCCTTGGGATGCCCGCCCGGCGAGGCGATCACCAGGTCGAACGGCGCGGCGACGGCCGCCTGGCAGACGGCCCGGCACAGCGGCACACCGGCTTCCATCACGGCCCGGGGGTCGCCGGCCAGGGCATGGACGATCTCCCGCCGGCCGTTGAGGATGGCGTTCAGGGCCAGGTGCACGCCGATGGCCTGGCCGATCTCCTCCACGTCTTGCCGAACCGGGTTGTCGTCGTACCGGCCGATCTGGGCGCGCGGATCGGTCATCAGGGCGTGGTTGCGGCGGATCGTGTCGCGCCCGGCCAGCCCGATGGCCGCGCTCTTGGCGCCGCCGGAGAAGCCCTGGAACTGGTGCGGCTCGATGTCGCCGACGACGATGCGCAGGTCGGCCGCCGCGAAATGCCGGTTGACCCAGATCGGCGTGCCGCGCCGGGTCTGGCCCCGGTATTGCAGGCCGGCCTGGTCGTCGCAGTCGTGGCAGCGCACCGGGTACCGGGCCAGGACATCGGCCGGCGCAACCCGGGCGTATTCCTCCGGCGGCATGGGCGGGTGCGCGCCGGTCGCGATGATGAGCTGGATCGCCTCCGGCGGCAGCCCCAGCCCTTCCAACCGGCGCAGCAGCGGCGGCAGCAGGTGGGCGTGGGGCACCGGCCGCGTCTTGTCGTTGATGGCGATGGCAGCCGCTTGCGCGCCCCGAAAGGCGGCCCAATCCACGCCGGCCAGCGCCGCCTCGGCCGCGCCGGCCGGGTCCGGCGCGGCCGGCGTCTCCGGCGGCGCGATGACCTGGGCCGTCACCCCATCCGGCAGGCGGAAATCCAATTGCCCCATGCCGTAAGGTACGCTGAACATGGCTATTCGTAAGGCGTCTGGTCCCAGAAGGCCGCGAACCGGGCCAGGCCCAGGTGCGTGTACGGGTGGTCAAAGAGTTCCTGGTAGACGTCAAAGCCGGCCGTGACGATGTCGGCCCCGGCCACCGCCGCGTCCACGATCTGCCGGCCGTTGCGCACCGCCGCGACGATGATCTCCGTGGCAAAGCCATAGTTGTCGCGGATGGCGACGATGTCCTCGATCAGGCCCCGGGTCTCTTCGCCGTTGGCCTCCTTCCAGCCGATAAAGGGCGACACAAAGTAGGCCCCCATTCGCATGGCCTGGAGGGCCTGCCCGGCCGAAAAGACCAGCGTCAGGTTGCTGCGGATGCCGCGCTCCTTGAGCAGCGCGACAGCCTTGAAGCCGGCCTCCGTGGCCGGGAGCTTGATGACGAAATTGGGGCTGATGGCGGCCAGCTTTTCCGCCTCGGCCACCATCGCCCGGTGATCGCTGTGGTGGGGGTTGACCTCCACCGAGATCGGCTTGGCGGTCCCCTGGAACAGGCCGGCGATCTCGCGGATGGTCGGGAGGAACGGCCGGCCGGCCGCCTGGACGTGCCGGGGATTGGTGGTGACGCCGTCCAGGTTCCACATCTCCAGCCCGTGGGCGATCTCGTCCACGCGCGCGCTATCCAGAAAGAACTTCACTGTCGAACCTCCTATGTTTTCACCACGAAGGACACAAAGGACACGAAGGCTGCATATCACGAGAGGGACCGTGGCTGCTCAGCCGGTAGGCCAATAGAACGCAGATGCACGCAGATGCGCGCTGATGGGCGCAGATTTTGTTGATCTGCGTTTATCTGCGCCACATCTGCGAAATCTGCTCAGCCGGTAGGCCAATAGAACGCAGATGCACGCAGATGCGCGCTGATGGGCGCAGATTTTCTCTGTTGATCTGCGTTTATCTGCGCCACATCTGCGAAATCTGCGTCCTGGTTCTCTATGCCTGAGCAGTCACGAGGAACCTTTGTGTTCCTTCGTGTCCTTCGTGGTTACTGCAATGGCCTGCCGCCACTCGGCGTCCAGGCCCAAGTGCCGGGCTTGCGCCGGGGTGGGCACGCCGTCCGCGTCCCAGCCCATGAGCGCGTAGTATTCGTCGAGCATGACGTCCAGGGGGACCACGTGGCCGGCGCTGGGGCCGGTGGGCATGGGTTCCTCCAGCAGTCGCCGGGGCAGGGTATCGTCCCGGCGGCGGAACCCCTCGCGCACGTTAAAGAGCCGTTCGACGTTGACGATCTGCTCGGCGGCCCGGCGCGCGGCCGGCCCGTCCACCGGCCAGCCGGTCACGGCGCGATAGAGGGCCAGCATGTCGTCCAGCCCCAGCACAAAGCGCATGGACGAGCACAGGGTCAGCGAATCCACCACGGCCATGATCATCTGGGTGTCGCGGACCAGTTGGGCCTTGCCGTCGGGCCGAAAGCGCCGGGTCGGGTCGCCGGCGGTCTCGGCGGCCATGGTGGGCGCGATCATGTGGTGCCCGCCCTTGGGCGAGATGGCATACGATAGCCCCATGCCCACCACGCCGCGTGGCTCGTAGGTCGCCAGCTCCTGCCCCTTGACGTGCATGGCGAGGTCTGGCGCGCCCAGCCGTTCTGCGGCCCGCCGCGCGCCCTCGGCCAGCAGGTCGCCCAGGCCCCGGCGCTCGGCGATGGCCTGCACGATGGCGAGCAACGCCTCGCCGTTGCCGAAGCGCAGGTCAATGTCGCCGGTCTCTGCCGGGCCGATGATGCCGCGCTCAAAGCACTCCATCGCCAGCGAGACCGTAGCGCCGGCCGACATGGTGTCCAGGCCGTAGGCGTCGCAGATGGCGGTGGCCGCCGTGATGGCCGCCGGGTCCGCCACGCCGCAGTTGGCCCCCAGCAGACCGATGGTCTCGAACTCGGACCCCTCGATGGCCGTCCCGGCGAACGGCCCGGCCGTGACCGGCGAGACCTTGCCGCAGGCGATGGGGCAGCCGTAGCACGAATTGTCGCCGATGAACACCTGTTCCCGGAGCCGCACGCCCGTGAGCCGGTCTGCGCCCTCGAAATAGCCGGTGCTAAAATTGCGCGTGGCCCAGTAACCCAGCGCGTTGGTGCTCTCCACCATCTCCGGCGTGCCGTACTGCCGCCGGGCGCGAGCCTTGGGGTGCTCGGCCAGGGCCGCGTAGATGGATTCGGCCAGCCGGGCCAGGCCGGTCGGGTCGGCCACGGCCACCTGGCCGGCGCCGCGCACCGCGATGGCCTTCAGCCGCTTGGCCCCCATCACCGCGCCGGCCCCGCCGCGCCCGAACTCGCGGTGATAGTCGGCCTGAATGCAGGCCAGGCGCACCAGCTTTTCGCCGGCCGGGCCGATGACGGCCACGCGCACGGTCGGGTCGCGCAGCTCGGCGCGGATGGCGTCCTCCGTGTCGTGGGTGAGCCGGCCCCACAGATGGCGGGCGTCGCGCAGCTCCGCGCGGCCGTGGTCAATCCACAGGTAGACCGGCTGCTCCGCCTGGCCCTCCACGATCACGCCGTCGTAGCCGGCGAACTTGAGTTCCGGCGCCAGGTGGCCGCCGCAGAGCGAGAACGAGTACGTGTTCGTGAGCGGCGAGCGGAACGTGACCGTGATCTTGTTCGCGCCGGGGGCCAGCGTGCCCTCCAGGGGGCCGGTCAGGAAGATGAGCTGGTTGGCCGGCCCCAGCGGGTCCGTGTCGCGCGCCAGCCCGTGGAAGAGCAAGTGCGCGCCCACGCCGCGCCCGCCCAGGAATTGCTCGAACAGCGCACGCGGCGTCGGCCCGGTCGTGATCTCGCCGTGGGTCAGGTCCACGCGCAGGATGCGGCCGGCGAGGCCGTCTGCACCCCCGGTCATGGCGACGCCTCCTCTGCTTCTGCCAGGCGATGCTCCCGGTAGCCCCGGTCCACCTGGTCCAGTTCCAGGAACAGGATGGCTCCCTCCGGGCAGTGCTGGACGCACTGCGGGTCGCCGCCGCACAGGTCGCACAAGAGGGGGACGCCGGCCTCCGCGTCCATCTTGATGCAGCCGCGCGGGCAGGCCTCCAGGCACAGCCGACACCCGATGCACGCCTCGGTGTCCAGGAGCAGGCCGCCGGTGGCCGGGTCGCGGGTGATGGCGTGCGCCGGGCACACAGCGATGCACGGCGCCTTGACGCACTGGGAGCACGTCACCGGGACGTTGCGCTGCCGGCCATGGTCCCGGTGGACGCTGACCCGGGACCGGGCGGGGTTCACCACGCCGTGATGCCGCATCGCGCACCACTGTTCGCAGAGCCGGCAGCCGGTGCACCGATGCGGATAGACCGCCAGAACCTTCCGTCCCATTCCGCTTCTACTCCGTAAATAGCCCCCTGGCCCCCAACTCTGGGGGGGCGCGCTGGTTCCCACCCTCACCCCGGCCCTCTCCCTACGAGGGAGAGGGGGCCTGCCGCGCCGGGCCGATTTTCGTGCCCCGGGGTGCGCCGGGGCGCGTGAACAACTCTCCTCCCTACTTCATGCCGGTGGTGGCAATGCCGGTGGCGATATACCGCTCCAGGAACGCGAACACCAACGTGATCGGCAGCAGCGTGAGCACCGTCATCGCCAGGATATAGTTCCACTGGACGTTCAGCTCGCCCTGGAACGAGTTGAGGCCCACCTGCAGGGTGAACAGCTCGGATCGGCTGACCACGATTAGGGGCCAGAGAAAGTCGTTCCAGCGCCACATCACCGAAAAGATCGCCAGCACGGCCAGGGCCGGCGCGGCCAGCGGCAGGATGATCTGCCAGTAGATGCGCCACTCGCTGGCCCCGTCTATGCGCGCCGAGTCCAGCAGTTCGTCCGGGATGGTGAGCATGTACTGGCGCAGCAGGAACACGCCGGTGGGCGTGGCCGCGCCGGGGACGATCAGCCCCCACAGGCTGTTGACCCAGCCTACCTTCGCCAGCACCAGGAACGCCGGGATCAGGATCACGGATACGGGGACCATCAGCGTGCTGATGATGATCAGGAAGGTGAGGTCGCGGCCCCGGAACCGGTACTTGCTCAGGGCAAAGGCCGCCATGCTGTTGATGAGCAGGGTCAGGGCCGTCGCCGAGATGGTGACGATGAGGCTGTTGTTCAGATAGGTCAGGAACGGGAACTTTTCTATCGCCTCGGTGTAGTTGCTCAAGTCAAAGTAGATGGACCGCACCGGGGTGCGCTGGGCGACCTTGACCTTGATGATCTCGCCGGGGTGGGCCGGATCGATCATGCGCGCCTCCAGCCCGATGCGCGACACCTGGGCCAGCCGCCGCACCGTGCCATCCTCGAAAGCCACGTCGTACAGCTCCAGCGGCTCGTCGTAGCCTTCCACCGCGACCATCTCCTGCCTGTAGGGCAGGAACGAGGGCGGGAACTCGTAGAGGGCCTCGATGGGCTTGAACGACGACACGACCAGCCATACCACCGGGCCGAACATGACCAGTGTGCCCAGCAGCAGGTACAGGTAGGTGACGGCGTCGCTCAGATCGAGCCTCGGCCCGCCGCGCCGGCGCGTCAGGAAGCCCCGGACGCCGCCCGTTGATTCCAGATCGCTCACGGTAGATCTCCTACACCGCTTCCTGACGCCGGCTGAGGATGAGCTGGCCGACGGTCAGGACCATCAAGACGATCGCCAGCACCAGCGAGGCAGCGGCAGCCAGACCATAGTCGCGGTGCTCAAAGCCGGTGCGATAGATGTACTGGACGACGTACAGGGTCGCCGTGCCCGGCCCGCCGTTGGTCAGCACGAACACGTGATCAAAGACCTGCACAGCCCGGATCACCGACAGGATCAGCACCACCGTCATCGTCGGCATAAGCAAGGGCAGCGTGATGGAGCGAAAGCACTGCCAGGCGTTGGCCCCGTCCACCCGGGCGGCCTCATACAGGGCCGTGGGGATGCCCTGCAGGCCGGCCAGCAGGATCAGCGTGTAAAAGCCCATCTGCGCCCACACGCTGACGGCGATCACCCAGAACCTGGCCCAGTTCGCGTCCAGCAGGAACGGGATCTTTTCCAGGCCCACTGCCACCAGGAAGGCGTTCAGCAAGCCATACTCGTCTTGCAGGATCCACTTCCAGATCAGGGCCACGACCACCGGGGAGAGCAGGACCGGGTAGAAAAAGACGCTGCGGAAAAAGCTGCGGGCCACGATCCGGCGGTTCAGCACCAGGGCCGTGATCAGCGATAGTCCCACCATCGAGATCACCTGGCCCGCCACAAAGACGATGGTGTTGGAGACGCTGCGCCAGAACAGGTCCTGCTTGCACGTGTTCGGGTCCAGGTAATTGATGCAGGTCAGCAGGCTCTCCAGGTTGCGTGTGCCCACGAAGGACCGGTTCTCCAGCAGGATCGAGTCGCCCACGGTAAAGCCATAGTAGAAGTTGAGCAGCATGGGGAGCAGGATAAAGACGCCAAAGATCAGGAGGTTGGGCAGGATGAAAAAGTAGGCCATGCGCTGCGCGCCGATCCGGTTTTGCAGCGGCAGCACGATCACGTCGGCCAGGCCCAATAGCCACTCGATGGGCTTGAACACCAGGTCGTTGAACGACCGGACCCGACGGCGGGACGAAGGCGCTGCGGGAACGCTCATGGCTCACGCTCCTGATGCGGAACGACCCAGGCTATCGGCGCGCTCCGCGCACGCTGTAGCCACGCCGATAGCCTGGGTACAGGTAATTCATCGCAGAATCGCGAGGTGCTACGTGGAACTACTGTTTGCCGGCCTGCGCGTCGTCCATCTTTTGCTGGATCTTGACGATGGCCTCGTCCAGCGTAAGCTCACCGACGATGACCTGGCTCAGGCGGTCGCGGATCTCGGTATTGAGCACAAAGGTCAGCGGGTGATATTGCAGGGCGTAGGCCTCCGGCATCAGCTTGGGGATCTCGGCCAGGAAGGTGTTCAACGCCTTGTCGTTGCTGGGGTACTTGATGCCCTTCTTCGCCAGCGTGAGCTTGCCGGGGATAAAGAGCGACTCGGCCGAGAACTCGCCCAGGATCTCGTCCGAACTGAGGTACTCCATCAGCCTGGTCACTTCGGCCGGGTGCTTGGTGGACCCAAACGCCACCAGCACAGCCCCGCCGGGGATGCCGGTGGAACCGCAGTCGCCGGAGGGGTTCGGGATCACCTGCCAGTCGAACTTGTCGCCGATGAGCTTGGCGAACTGGCCCACCTGCCAGCTGCCAGACATGTAGAACACCAGTTGGCCGTTGACAAAGAACTCGTTGGCGGCCGCGTACCCGCCGCCACCGCCGGCCCAGACCTCCAGCGGGGTGATCTTGTCCTTGTGCCAGCCGATGATCATCTCGGCGGTCTTGCGAAAGCCCGGCGTGTCAATCTTGAACTTGCCATCCGACTGGATGTAGGTGGCGCAGTTGCTCAGCGATGGCCCCCAGAAGCGGTGGCCGGTGCGGTCAATGGCGACGGCATAGGGCGTATTGGTGGCCTTGGCGACCTTCTTGGCGGCCTCCACCCACTCATCCCAGGTCACTTTGTCTTTGGTATCGCTGGGGACGGGCACATTAGCCTGCTCGAACAGGGTGCGGTTGATGAACGGCCCGGTGATGGTGAACTGGGTGGGGAAACCGCACAGGCTGGTCTTGTCCTCCGGCTTGCGCAGGGACTGCAACACGGCCGGCGGCCAGTCAGCGGCCCAGGCATCCGGGTTCGTCATGTACTGGCGCATGTCCAGGTACTTGCCGGCAAAGCGGGCCACGTCGGTGACGCGGGCCATGTCCGGGGCGGTCCCGGCCTCCACCTGGCCTTGCAGGATGTTGTGCAGGTCCTTGTAGGCCACGGTGTCCATCACCACCTTGACGCCGGGGTTCGCGGCCTCGTACCGGTCCAGCAACTTGCGCATGACCTCGCCCTCGTTGCCGTCGTTGTACCACATCATGCGTAGCTCGACGGGCTGCACCGGCGCTTTGGTCGGCTCTGGGGCCTTGGTTGGCTCCGGGGCCTTGGTCGGTTCAGGGGCTTTGGTCGGCTGCGGGGCCGTCGTCGGCGTGGCCGGTGGGGGACACTGGACGGCCAGCAGCATCACGATGATCAGGAACACGAATAGAGCACGGCATTTCATGGGATCCTCCTCCTGAATGTAGGTTCTGTTTGGGAATCTGTAGGGTGGCTTTGTCGGATACAGGCCATAGCTGCCGCCGGCGGCAGGTATGGCGATCTACTCTGCTTTCGCTGTCTGCCAACGCACGCGCATCAATGAGGATGGATGTCTATCCCGGCTGCTCACCTCCTTTCCCTCGCGGGCGATTGCGGGTCGCCACGCCAAGTCATCACGGTGGGCCTATAGCTGTAAAACCGGCAGATCCCACATCGCGGCCAGGGCCAGCAGGGCTGGCCGGTGGTCCCCATACGTCAGCGAGAGGTGATGATCCAGCCCCTCGCTCAGGATGGTATCCAGCACCTGGGTCGCCGGCCGGTCGAAGCGCAGGACGCCGGAGGTGCCCGAAAAGCTCAACGGCGCGCGCAGCATCTCGCCGCCCCCCACCACCAGGCGATAGTCGCCCAGGGTCTCGTTCAGCCGGGCCAGCGTCACCCGGCCGGGCCGGAGCGGGAACTCCATCAGCAAGGGCAACCGGCGGTTGGAGTGGATCGTGCCCCGGGGCCGCCCGGCCGGGTCCGCCATGCTCAAGGGGGCCAGCCCGCAGTGCCAGAGCACGGCCACGTCCCCGGCCACATCCACCGAGACCAGGTCGGTGCCAAAGGCCGGCTCGCCGCTGATCCACTGGAGGATGAGCTGAGTGATCGTGCCGTGGACGTCCGCCTCGCAACTGCACGGCGTCCCCTCATCGCTCAGCATGGACATGGCCCCGCAGGCGGCGCAGCCCAGCTCGGTAAAGAACTCCGGCCAGCAGCGCACGGCCAGACCATCCAGCCTTTCCTGCGCGGCCAGGTCGCGCAGCGCGTGATAGGCGGCCAGGGTCCCGCGCAACGCGGGCTGGTCCAACCCGGCCAGGCCATCCACGCGCTGGCTCAGGCGCGCCAGGGTCTCGTCCACCTCGTGTGGCGCGACGGCCCGGATGCGCGAAAAGAGGTCCGGCAGCGTCACCGGGACGATCTCGACGCCCAAGCGCGCCTGCAACGCCGCCCGGTTCAGCGAGCAAGGCTCAAAGCCGGCCGGGTGCTCGCCGATCCGCCCGATGCGCGCCTGCCGCAGCCGCCGCCGCGCCCGGCCGGCCAGGGCCAGCGTGCGCATCTGGACCACGGCCCGCTCGTCGTCTGGCGGCGCGTAGAGGTGGTGATAGCGATGCCCGGCGCGTTTCAGGGCGTGCGCGGCCAGGTTGACGCCGCACAGCGAGTTCAGCCGCAGCCGGCCGCCGGCGCGATCCTCCGGGATGGCCCACAGGAGCAGTGGGGCGTCCACCGCCTCGGCCAGGCACATCACCATTGTGCTGTCCGCGAACGTGGCCTGCAAGACCACCAGCAGGTCCGGCGGGCTGGCCGCCAATGCCTGGGCCGCGCACCCGGCCTCTTCCAGCGTGGCGACGAGCGCGGCCGGGCCGGTCAGCGTGAAGCCGGCCCCGGCCAATCGCGCGCGCGCCTGCGCCGCGACCTCGGTCGCCAGGGGAATGTCAAAGGTCGTCCGGGCCAGCGGGACCAGGCCCAGGGTCAACTCAGTCTCCATGAACTTCGGTCACTGCCAAGCACGTGGGGCAGGCTTTCTAGCCTGCCGCAGCCTGGCAAGGCTGGGCCGGGTGTGGGAAACCCGAAGGGTCTACGCTCAAGTCAGCAGCCGTTGTCATACCATCACTACCGATCCCCGGTCGGGCTGTTGGTAGAAAAAGGCGTCCAGGGCGAGCGCCGCCGCGCCGACCACGCCGGCGTGGCGACCAAAGCTGGCCGTCTGCACACGCACCCGCTCGCCCAGGTGGGCAAAGGCCCGCTGGCGGATCGTCGCCTCGATGACGGGCAGCAGCAGATCGGCCCCCTGGGCGTAGATGCCGCCCAGCACGATCAGGTCCGGGTTCCAGACGTTCACCAGGTTTGCCAGGGCGAGGCCCAGATAGCGGGCGCGCTCCTCGAGCATGGCGATGGTGGTGGCATCGCCGGCGTGCGCGGCCGCCAGGACCCGTTCGATAGGCGCGCCCGATCCGTTCCGCAACTGGTCGGCCAGCAGGCCGTGAGGGTTCTGCGCCGCCAACTCCTCCGCCAGGCGCACGATGGCCGGCTCCGACACCAGGGTTTCCAGGCAGCCGTTGTTGCCACAGCGACACGGGAGGCCGCCGTCGGGGACGATGGTGGTGTGGCCGATCTCGCCGGCGCCGGCCGCGCTGCCCCGGTACAACCGGCCGTCCACGACGATGCCCGCACCGACGCCGATGCGGGCATAGACAAAGGCCAGGGTGTGCACGTTCCGGCCGGCCCCGAACATCGCCTCGCCCAGGGCCATGGCGCGGGCGTTGTTATCCACGCAGACCGGCAGCCCCAGCCAGTCGGTGAACCAATCCCGCAGCGGCAGGTCGCGCCAGCCCAGGTTGGGGGCCAGGACATTGACCCCGGTGTGCGGGTTGACCAGGCCGGACGCGCCGATCCCCACGCCCACCACGGTCTGGGAGTTTACCCCGCTCTGGGCGATGACCTGGCGCACCAGATCGGCGGTTTCCAACAGGACTTCCTGGGGCGGCCTCTCCAGCGGATGAGCCAGGTCGAGGGGGGGCGAGAGGTTGGCGTGCAAGTCGGCCAGGGCGACCCGGATGCGGCCCACGCCGATGTGGATGCCCACGGCGTGCCGGGCGTTTGGAACCAGCCGCAACAGCGTGCGGGGGCGGCCCACGCCCCGGCGGGGCGCCGAAGCCGGCCCATCCTCGGCGACAATGCCCTGCGCCAATAGTTCGGCGATGAGGTTGGTGATGGTGGTGGTGGAGAGGCCGGTGAGCTGAGCCAGGCGGGTGCGCGAGGTCGGCTCGTGCTGGCGCAGCATGAGCAGCACCGCGCGCCGGTTGTGCGACTTGACCGTGGTGACGTTGCCGCCGAGGGGCATCTGCGGGTCGGTCATCATCCCTGCCGTCCGACCGGCCGGTTGGCCGAATTAATTAATCAAGAGGAAAAACTAATTCGGGAGGGATTATACACCCGTTGGGGAGAGATGTCAAGTCGTCTGGCCCGGTGATCTCTCGCCAAAGACGTCGGCGGTGAAGCGATAGAGCTGGGCGCCCTGCCGCCAGGCGTCGTCTGGCAGACCAGCCTTGCGGCAGACCTGGCGCAGGAACTCGTCACGGTCCCAGCCCTGCTCGACCGGCACCTGGGGCAAGAGCAGCCCGCGCTGATCGCCCCGCACGATGAGCAGCCCGTGAGTGCCCACCGTGATCTCGCTCACGTCACGCACCGGCGTCAGGGGGGAGAGCACCGAGATCTCGATGGTGAGCTGGGGCAACTCGTCAGCCTGGACCGGCGGGAAGCGCGGGTCTTCCAACGCGGCCGACAATGCCCGGCGTTGCACCGCCAGGTAAAGGGGCATCTGGGCCACCACGTCGCCGATGCAGCCGCGCAATTCGCCGTTTCTCTTCAGCGTGACGAACACGGCGCTGGGGGTGCGCAGGGGGGAATCGGTCGGGGGATCGTAGCGGGGGATGCGCCCGTCGGCCAGGTATTGGGTCAGCGTCTCCCGGGCGAGGCGGAGCAGGGTGGCCCGATCCTCCACGGTGAGGGACACGGGGTCGGCGCCTGTGGATGGCGACGTGCAGATCGGTAGGACGGGCGTTGGGCCGGCGCCCCCGGTCTGGCTGCGCCAAAAGACCACGGCCCCATAGCCCACCACCTGGGACCGGTCGCCCACCGGGCTGTCGCCAGAGTTGGCGTACTGGACCACCGTGGCCCGGTTCGCGCCCAGGGCGACGGCGGCCTCTTCCACGGCCATCACCGGCCCCAGGCCGCACAGGGTGCAGTACAGGTTCGGCACGCCCTGGGATAGCCAATGCTGTTCGTTCTCCCAGAGCGCGGTCGGGTCCAGCCGGGCGATGACCTCCAGCGTGGCGGCGTCGGCCCGGCAGGCGTCGTCGTAGGCGGGGTAGTGGGTCATATCGGAGGAGGCCACCAGGAGGGCGCGTTTGCCTTGTAGCGCACCAGTGAGGGCCTGAGCCAGCCGGTGTGCGGATTCCGGCGTCGGCTCGCCCATCACCACGGCGACCAGCGGTACGCCGGGCAAGGCCCGCTGGAGGAAGGGGACCTGCACCTCCACAGCGTGCTCCTGCTCGTGGCACCGGGGGTCGTAGACGATGCGGGGGTCGGCCGAGAGGAGGGCCTGGGCTACGGCGCTGTCTACGGGCACCTGGCCTAATGGCGTCTCAAAGCGGCCGGCCGGGTAGACCGAGATGTCCTTGAACCCGGCCACGCGATGATTCGGGGCCACGATGACGACCACGTCGTACTGGCGCCCCTGCACCTGTCGCCAGGCCCAGCCGGCCACGCCGCCGGAATAGACGTAGCCGGCGTGGGGCGCCATGATGGCGATGGGGTCGCCCTCTATGGGCACGACCTGGGCGGCGGTCAGGGCCTCGTCCACGTCGGCCTGAAGGGCGGCGGGGTCGGCCGGATAGAACTGGCCGGCCACCACGGCCCGGCGGACAGCCTGCCAGGCCGCAGGCGTGGCACCTGGCGACGTGGGGCCGGGCGTGCTCGTTGGCGCAGGGGCCGGCACGCAGGCAGCCAGCAGGGCCAGGCTCGCCGCCAACGCCGTGAGAGCCATCCTTCGCGCCATGACCGACCCCCTTCCGTCATTCCATCTTCACCCGTCCATCACGGCCCCGTGACCGTGAAGTAGCGATACCCCTGGTTCTCGGCAATCTGGATCCCTTTGGCATTATATGCGTTGATCTTCCAGTAGTGGGGACAAAAGTTGCTTTCGGCCCGGATCTCTTCTGCGCACAGGGGGCACTTTTTCGCTTCATTGCTCATGGCCGCCTCCTCGTATTGGGACTTATAAGGTATGCGCACCATCCTTCTGCTACCGCCACACCCCCGGGATGGCCTCGCCGCAGCGAGGGCAGTGGCCGTCCGCCAGATGGTTTTCCAGGATGGTGTACCCGGCGCGGCGGATGAGGAGTTCGCCGCAGGCGTGACAGGTGGTGTTATCCGCCGGGTGGCCGGGCACGTTCCCCACATAGGCGTAACGCACCCCCTCGGCTTTGGCCCACTGCCAGGCCCGTTCCAACGTCTCCACCGGCGTGGGCGGCAGGTGCGTCAGGCGGTACATGGGGTGGAACCGGGAAAAGTGGACCGGCACGTCTGGCCCCAGGTTCTCCACCACCCAGCGGCTCAAGCCCCGCAGGTGGGCCTCGTCGTCGTTCAAGGTGGGGACCACCAGGTTCACGATCTCCAGGTGCGTGCCGGCCGCGCGGATGGTGCGCATGGCTGCCAGCACCGGGTCCAGCGTGCCGGCGCACACCTGGCGGTAAAAGTCCTCGGAGTAGCCCTTGAAATCAATCTTGATGGCGTCCACCGCCGCACATAGCTCGCGCAAGGGGGCCGGGTTGATATAGCCGGCGGAGATGACCACGTTGCGCACACCGACCCTTTGCGCGGCCCGGGCCGTGTCCAACATATACTCGTAAAAGACGGTCGGTTCGGAGTAGGTGTAGGCCACCGACTGGGCGCCGGTGAGCACGGCGTCGGCGGCCAGGTTGTCTGGGGGCAGGTGGATGCCGCTGGTCTCCTCCGGCGTGGCCTGGGAGATCTCCCAGTTCTGACAATACATACAATGAAGATTGCAACCGGCCGTGGCGATGGAATAGGCCCGGGAACCGGGCAGAAAGTGGTAGAAGGGTTTTTTCTCGATGGGGTCCACGGCGCGGGCGCAGGGGTAGCTGTAGACCATCGTGTGGAGCCGGCCGCCGCGATTCTCCCGTACCCGACACTCGCCCCGGTGGCCTTCGGAGATGATGCAGCCGCGTGGGCAGAGCTGGCAGCGCACGTACCGGCCCGTGTGGGGCGTGTGGCAGTAGCGCACGCGAGAGGGGTCGCCATCGTGACAGCTCGCGCAGTCCAGCCCGCCGCCCTCCACGGTTTCGTAATACAGGGCCTCGCGGACCCGAGGCTCGTCGGCCCAGACAATCGGTGGCGACCACGTCTGCGACCCCCGGCCCAGGCCGGACTGGGTGGCAAGCCACGGGGAGCGGAGGGCGCGCAAGGCGGCCGCGCCAGCGGCCCCGGCCCCCAGGCCGGCCAGGCCCAACAGGAATCGCCGTCGTGAGAGCATGGGTATCTCGAAAATCGTGATGCACGCTTCGCGTGCTAGTTTGCCCGCGCCCGGCCGATTTTCGTCCCAGGGGGTGTGCCGCTATCCGGCCCGGACGCGCCGGCGCAGGAATGGCGGGATGTCCAGCTCCTCGCCCTCTACCGCGCGGACAGGAAATTCGCGGATCTTGCTGGTGGTCACCCGGCTGGAGCGCCGGCCGTCCACCCCGGTGGCAATGACGGTGATCTGGATGTCGCCCTGCATGTTCGGGTTGATGACCGCGCCAAAGATGATGTTGGCGTCCGGGTCCGCCGCGCTGCGAATGATCTCCGCCGCGTCGTTCACCTCGAACAGCGTCAGGTCAGTGCCGCCGCAGACGTTGAACAGCACGCCGCGCGCCCCGTCAATGGTGATGTCCAACAATGGGCTGGCGATGGCGGATTTGGCGGCCTCCACCGCGCGGTTATCGCCGCTGCCCCGGCCGATCGCCATCAGCGCCGAGCCGCCCTCGGCCATGATGGTGCGCACGTCGGCAAAGTCCAGGTTGATGAGGCCCGGCACGGTGATCAGCTCCGAGATGCCCTGGATGCCCTGGCGCAGCACGTCATCGGCCACCCGAAACGCCTGCTCCATGGTGGTCTTTTTGTCCACGATCTGGAGCAACCGGTCGTTGGGGATGACGATGAGAGTATCCACCTTGTCCCGCAGGTTGTTCAGGCCGTCCTCGGCCACGCTCTGCCGCCGGGCGCCCTCAAAGCTGAAGGGCTTGGTCACCACGCCGATGGTGAGCGCGCCCACCTCGCGGGCGATCTGGGCGATGATGGGCGCGGCCCCGGTGCCGGTACCGCCACCCATGCCCGCCGTGATGAACACCATGTCGGCATCCTTAAAGATCTCGTATAGCTCCTCGCTGCTCTCCTCGGCGGCCCGGGCGCCGATCTCAGGATTGCCGCCGGCTCCCAACCCGCGCGTCAACTTGTCCCCGATGCGGACCTTGTGCGGGGATTCTGAGAGCAGGAGCGCCTGGGCATCGGTGTTCACGGCGATGAACTCCACGCCCTGGACGCCGGTCTGGATCATGCGGTTCACGGCGTTGCTCCCCCCGCCACCAATGCCCACGACCTTGATCTGGGCAAAGCTCTCGGCCGGACGTGGCAGATCCGGCGCAGTCTGGAACGTGTCAATCATGTCCCCTTTTCTCCTTTCCCGATTCCCGGCATTCCGCGATGCCGGCACTGACTCGGCCTCTATATCGGCAAATATGTCGAACATCGTCACCCCTCCTCGTCTGAGCATGTCACGGCCGCACATGCCCGGGCTATACGCCACCGGACACGGCCCAACGCGCCCGGATCCAGCCTTTGAAACGGTCCAGGATGTCTGTCCACTGTTGGCTGCGGCGCCGGCTACGGGAGCGCCAGCCATCGTGCCGCAAGCCCCATAGCAACAACCCCACGCTGGTGGCGTAGGCCGGACTGCTGACCGCATCCACCAGGCCGGCCACGCCACGCGGCGTCCCGACACGCACGGGCAGCTCCAAGACCTCGCGGCCCAGGTCACAGATGCCGGCCAGGCTGGCCGTGCCGCCGGTGAGGATCACGCCGGCCGGCAACAGTCCCTCGTAGCCGGAGCGCCGGACCTCCCGCAGGATCAGCGAAAAGATCTCCTCCATCCGGGCCTCGATGACCTGGCTGAGCCGATGCCGCGAGATGGCCTGCCGTCCCCGCTCCCCGAATGCCGCGACGTCTATCATCTCGTCGTTGTTCACGGCCTGCGCCATCGCGTGCCCGTATTTGATCTTGATCTCCTCGGCCGTGCTGATGGGGGTGCGCAGGCAGATGGCGATGTCATTGGTGATGTGGTTCCCGCCCACCGGGATGATGGTGGTGTGCCAGATGCTGCCATTGACGAACATGGCCACATCGGCAGTGCCGCCGCCCACGTCCACCAACACGCAGCCGATCTCCTTTTCCTCCGGCAGGAGCACGGCCTCGCTGGAAGCCAGGGGTTGCAACACCAGCTCGTCAATCTGCACCCCCAGCGAATGCACGCATCGGACCAGCGTCTGGATCGAAGAGACCGCACCGGTGACGATGTGCGCCTCCACTTCCAGGCGCGAGGCCAGCAGGCCCAACGGGTTGGAGATACCGGCCTCCCCGTCAATGATATATTCGCGGGGGATCACGTGGATGATCTCGCGATTGGTGGGCACGGCCACGGCCCGCGCGGACTCTAAGGCCCGGTCCATGTCCTCATGGGTGATGCCCCGGTGCCCCCGGGTGATAGCCACGATGCCCCGGCTGTTGAGCGAGCTGATGTGCCCCCCGGCCACCCCCACGATGGCCGAATCAATCTTGTAGCCGGATAGCCGTTCGGCCTGCTCCACCGAGTGGGCAATGGAGTTGGCGGCTTCGTCCACGTTGACGACCAGGCCCTTGCGCAGGCCCCGGGAGGGGGTCACGCCCACGCCCACCACGTGCAAGGTCTGGTGCTCATCCACTTCGCCGACCAACGTGCACACCTTGGTGGTGCCCACGTCAATGGCCGCGAACGTCTGTCCTTCAGCCACGGCTTTCTCCGAAGCGTGATGCGTAAAACGTGATGCGTGATGCGGGAGCCGTGAAGCCTTCGGATACCAGATATAGTGGCAACTATATCATGCCTACTATATCTAGTGGTTCCGCTGGCGTCTATTATACCGCATCCCCTACCAGTTTGCAATAGACCTGGCCGGTTGAATGCGCCGGCTGACCGACCTCAGGTCGATCTCAGCGCACGTAGGGCCGGCGGGTCGGCCGCAGGTCAATGTACGTTGTGCCCAGGCCCTGCGCTTGCCGGTCATCCAGGATCGCCCGGAGGATCTGCACCTTCGCCTCCAGCCGCTCGCTGGTCCCGAAGCACGCCCGCCAACCGCCCGGGCCGGGCACGGTGATCCCGGACTCGGGCGCGTATTCATAGCGCTCGGGCCGCAGGGCCGCGGGCAGGAGCCGATCCAGCCGGAGGACCGTGCGCACGGCATCCGGGTCCACCTGGTCGCCGGGGGCCACAGGACGCGCGGTGGTGTCCACGATGACCACCGCCCGGGCCGGCGCCTCACCCGGCGAGAGGATCACGCCCTCTCCATCCACCCAATGGCGCGCATCGGCCACCTGCCAGATCAGTTGCGGCTCTCGCTCCACCACCTCAATGCTGCAACAGTCGGGAAGCTCGCCGCGCACCCGCGCATCCTGGATGCCCGGCAGCGCGCGCACCCGCTCCGCCGCCGCCGCGAAATCGGCCAGCAGGATGCTCTGATCTTGCAATCCCGCCGCCTGCACGATCTCGGCCGCCCCCACCGTCTCGTTGCCGAGCACCTGGAACCGGGTGATGCGAAACAACGATGACCGGAAAACCTCCCAGCCCATCCAGGCCAGTACCAGCACCACCAGCAGGGTCAATAGCCGCCGCCCCACGCTGCGCCCGGCCGCCGCCCGATGTTCAGCGGCGCGGGCACGCCGGCCCGACAGCACGAGCGGCTGGCTATTCGACGACGCCAGCGCGGTGCGGCCCTGGCGCCGCCGGGACCGGCTGGTGCGCGACCGGGTTTCCCGCCGGGCCATGTCGCCTCACTCCCTCGCCGGCGCGTCCGGCCGGTAGGACGTGCGCGACCGGCTCTTGTCGGCGTGGCGTTCCAGCGCCAGCTCGATGAGCCGGGTGAGCAGTTCGGTATACGAGATGCCGGTGGCCTCCCACAGCTTGGGGTACATGCTGATGCTCGTAAAGCCGGGGATCGTGTTCACCTCGTTCACGTACACGTGATCCGTCCCCCGTTCCAGGAAGAAATCCACCCGGGCCATGCCCGCGCAGTCCAACGCCAGGAACGCGCGCACGGCCAGGTCCCGCACCTGGTGGGCCAATTCGTCGCTGATGGGCGCCGGGATGAGCAGCTCGCTGGCGTCGTCAATGTACTTGGCGGCGTAATCGTAGAACTCGCGGCTGGGGATGATCTCGCCGGGCACGCTGGCGATGGGATCGTCGTTCCCCAACACGCTGCACTCGATCTCGCGGCCGTCAATGGCCTGCTCGGCCAGCATCTTGCGGTCGTATGCGGCGGCCAGGGCCAACCCCTCGCGCAGCTCGGCCCGGTTGTGGGCCTTGGTGATGCCCACGCTGGAGCCGAGGTTGGCCGGCTTGACAAAGCACGGGTAGCCGAACCGGGCCTCGACGCGGTCCAGCATCGTCTCCGGGCCACGCTCCCAGTCCTTGCGCTTGAGGGGCAGAAACGGCACGACCGGCAGGCCGTGTTGGATAAAGATGGTCTTTTGCGCGATCTTGTCCATCCCCAGGGCCGAGGCCAACACGCCGGACCCTACGTAGGGGATGTCGGCCAGTTCCAGAAGGCCCTGCACCGTGCCGTCTTCCCCAAACGGGCCGTGGAGCACCGGGAAGGCCACGTCAATGCGCGGGATGCCCTCGTAGCGAGTGCCGGGGATCAGGTCGCGCGTCGCTTCCGACGCCACCGCCGTGGCGGCCATCTCCTCGGCCCGGCTCTGCAATTGCGGCGGCATCGCTGTGCCCGCCTGGAGCGCGGCCAGCGGATCGCCGGTGGTGAGCCAGCGGCCCTCCTTGGTGATGCCGATGGGGCAGACCTCGAACCTGTCTTTGTCCAGGGCACGCATGATGGAGGCCGCTGAGACCAGGGAGACCTCGTGTTCCCCGCTCTTGCCCCCAAAGATGACCCCCACGCGAATCTTGCGGTCTGACATGTTTGTTGTCCTGGTATTGCGTGTTGTATTACGTATTGCGTGATTCGTGTTTTGGGATTTGGGGCTTGGGCTTTGGGCCTTGCTACCATTCCCCCAATAGCTCGATCTCCAGTTCCAGTTCCTCGCCGAACAGCTCCCGGACCCGCCGCTGGGCCAATTCGATGAGACAGCGCACGTCGGCGGCTGTGGCCTGGCCCCGGTTGACGATAAAGTTGGCATGAATGGGCGAGATGCAGGCGTCGCCCCGACAGGTACCTTTGAGACCGGCCTGCTCGATGAGCCAGCCAGCGGGATGATGGGCCGTGCGCTTGAACACGCTGCCGGCGCTCGGCTCACGGGGCTGGGTCGCATCACGGCGGGCGTTATACTCCTCCACCCGCGCCCACAGCTCCCGCTCATCGCCCGGCCTCAACGCCAGCTCCGCTTCCAAAATGACGCTCCCCTGCTCCCCCGCTCCTCTGCTCCCCTGCTCCCCTGCTCCCCTGCTCCCCTGCCCCCCTGCCGCCCTGGCCCGCTGCTCCTTGAACGCGCTGGTCCGGTAGGCGAAACCGCATTCCCCGGCGGTCAGCTCACGCCGCGCGCCCCCCACTTCCAAAACCGTGACCCGGCGCACCACGTCGCTCATGTAGCCGCCAAAGGCCCCGGCATTCCCCACCACCGCGCCGCCCACCGTGCCGGGGATGCCCACAGCCCATTCCAGTCCGGCCAGGCCCCGGCTCACCGCCCAATACGCCAGGTCCGACAACGCCGTCCCACTCGCCACACGCAGCGCGACTTCGGCCCTTGCTTCCTGCGCCCTACACCGTACCCCCTGCGCCCGGTTCTCGATCACCAGGCCCCGGATGCCGGCGTCCGCCACCAGCACGTTGGAGCCGTGCCCCAATAGCGTGATGGGCAAATCACGTTCCCGGCCCCACGCCAGCCAGTGCTGCAACTCGCTCGCGGATTCGGCCGCCGCGTACCAATCGGCCGGCCCGCCGATGCCATAGCTGGTGTGCCGGGCCAGCGGCTCACCCCGCGTCAGCGTTCCCACAACACCAGGCCCCGGGATACCTGATCGTACAACGCCCGATTGCGGTGGGGCAACGCGGCCAACTCGTCGCCATCCACCACGGTGGGGCGCAGCCGGCCGTTCAGCTCGCTGGCCGCCAACGCCCGCAGCACCTTGTGGCGGTCCCGGGCCGTGGTGACGATGAGCAAATCAATGGCTTGGCCCAACGACTCGCCGCCATGGGCCGCTTCGCCGAACAGGATCACTTTATGGCTGATGCGGCTCAGGTCATCCAGCAACGGGTCCAGGTACACCAGATTCAGCATGGCCCTGGCCCGGCGGGTCCAGGGGTTGCTGGTGTTGAGCGTGAACTGCGGGCCGTCCTTGCCCGTGGAACGCCGCACCATCCCCAGACGATGCAGGTCGTCCACGGCCGGCTGGATGGCCGGCTGTTTCACGCCCAGGCCCCGGGCGATCTCCGCCACGCTCAGCGGTCGGTCGCTATAGTGCGAGAGCAGGTTGAGCACCCACAGGTGTTTCAAGCTCAGGCGCGGGCCAGCGAACTCTTCTATCTCCTCTTGTTGTTTATGGCGAGCGCCCATCACTCACCTCCAACGTATTTCTTGCTATGTATTTCGTCACGCATCATGCAACGCATTCCACAAGACACGAGAATTTGGTCTTGACAGCCGCGCCAGTTTCAAGTATAATCAAATCAGCGCGGTGACCTGGTCCCCCCACGGTAACCACTCCATGGAAGTGCGCCAGGTTGTGGGACAAAAGTCTCCCCGCGCCATTTCACTTTAACAATGCCATCAACTCTCCAATCGTTACCACTTTATCCGGCGACCTCTGGCCTCTTTGCACTTTCCAAGCCAATCTATGTGCCGCCGAGCGCTTGCCCACAAAGCCAAAGGTAATAGTCTCTTTGTCTATCAATGTCTCCGCTGCCTTAAAATGCTCCAGTAGCATACCTCTGAGGGTCATCTCGTGGCCTGGATACTCCTCATCGATGACCACGCGCGCCAGTTGCCCTCCCACGTCACGCAAGAAAGAACAGACCGGCGGCGAACACCTGCAGGCAGGCTATCTTGGCTGATTTGCCACGCCCTCTCAGGTATCTCAGAGTATCTTGTTTGACCCGTCCTGGAATCAGGGCGTGAGGCCCAGCGCCTTACTCAATTTGGCAATGTATCTCAGAGTATCTTGTTTGACCCGTCCTGGAATCAGAAGCGAAAAACTCTCGCCGTCAGCATAGGCCAACACGGTAGGCCGGCTCGTCCGCTCTATCTTGTTACTCTGATCCACCTCAAGGATCACGTTCAACCGCTCTCGGTTGTATGATCTGCTTGCCAACCTGGTTTACATCCCCGGCGCCGAGCGTGATGAGCACATCGCCGGGCCGGAGCACGTCCCGCACATATTCAATGGCCTCGTCCAGGCTCTCGACCAGGGTCACGGCGGGATGATGGCGCATCACCGCCGCCAGGTCCGCGCTGCTCACACCCAATGTGTCGCGCTCGCGGGCGGCGTAGATGGGCGTGAGCACCACGACGTCAGCCTCGGCCAGGGCGGCCGCAAAATCGGGCAGCAGGTCACGAGTCCGCGTGTAGGTGTGCGGCTGGTGCACGACCACCAGGCGCCGGCTAGGGTAGCGCGCTCGCGCCGCCGCCAGGGTGGCCTGTATCTCGGCCGGGTGATGGGCATAGTCATCAATCACGGTCACGCCACGCACCTGGCCCAGCACCTCAAATCGCCGGTGAACCCCCTGGAAGTCGGCCAGCGCACGCCGCACCGCGTTCATCTCCACCCCCAGCAGCCCGGCCACCGCCACCACTGCCGTGGCATTCGCCACGTTATGCCGGCCCGGCACCGCCAGGCGAAACCGGCCCGCCGGCCGGATGGTGAACTCGTGCCCGCCCGCGCGATGGGGAACGAGGTCGGTCGCCTGCCAGTCGTTGCCCGGCCCCAGGCCATAGCTCACGAACGTGCCGCGCAGGCCCGGTCGCGCCCGCAACGCCCGCACGCGGGGTTCGTCGCCACAGCCCACCACGTATCCTTCAGGCGGGACCCGGCCCGCGAAGGCAGCAAATCCATCCTCCAGGGCCGCCAGCGTGCCGTAGGTGTCCAGGTGGTCCGGGTCTATGCTGGTGATGATCGCCACGTGCGGCGTCAAGGCCAGGAACCGCCGGTCGTACTCATCGGCCTCAGCCACAAAGTGCGGACCGGCTCCCCCATACCCGCTGATCTCCAGCCCCCGCAACACGCCACCCACCACGAAAGAGGGGTCCAGGCCCGCCTCGCGCAGGGCCAGGGCCAGCATCGCCGTGGTGGTGGTCTTGCCGTGGGTGCCGGCCACGCACAGCCCCACCTGGCCGCGCATGAGCTGGCCCAGCAGCTCGGCGGCCTTGAGGACCGGCAGGCCCAGCCGGTGCGCCTCCAGCACCTCCGGGTTGTCGGGCGGGACCGCGCTCGAGATCACCACCCGGTCGGCGCCGTGCACATGCGTCGCCTGGTGGCCCTGGTAGACCGTGGCCCCGGCGGCCGCCAGGCTCGCCGTGACCGGCGTGGCCTGCCAGTCCGAGCCAGACACCGCTTCGCCGCGTTGGAGCAGGATGGCGGCCATGGGACTCATCCCGGCCCCGCCGATCCCCACGAAATGCGTGCGCATCACGAGCCGCCCTTCGCGCCGCCGCTGCTACTGCCCCCCTTGCGGGGACATAAAATGGTGAAGTAGATGATCGCCAAAAATACCGTGCCCAACACGACGATGAGCAACAGGGGCTTGCCCATCAGCAGCCATTTGGCCGGGTCCGCCAGATCGCTGATCGGCGGCAGGGTGACGATGATCGTGGTGAGTTCGTCGCTGGGGTGGGCTTGGATGTATTTTGCCAACCACTGCAGCCCCACGTTAAAGATCATGAACCCGGTGATCCCGCCGATGAGCGCGCCAGCGAACCGCTCGCTCCAGGTCCCCTGGGCGCCCTTTGTGCCCGGAATCCCCGTCGGCGGCTTGATCAGGATGCTGGGCAGCGTGTAGAACAGGATGATCGCGATCAAAAAGACGCCCAGGTAGAGCAGGGCCTCGTTCTCTTCCCCGGTGATGAGCGGGGTCGTCGGCACGACGTCGCTATCAATGAGAAAGTTGATCAGCTTGGGTATCTTGTTCACAAAGGCCACCAACTTTTCCCCGGCCTCGCTGAGGGCCAGGCCGGAGAAAAAGATGCCCGTGGCCGTGACGGCCTCGATCTTCCAGCCCCGCCGAAAGCCAATGATCGCGCAAAACAGCATGAGGGGGATGATGATGTAAAGCCAGTTGGTGACGTTGACCTCGAGTTCGCCCATGTCATATCCCTACGAGTAGAAAGCTATCCATTGAGACAAACAGCCAGTCCCAGATCCATGTTTTTCATGCCCTTGCCGCACGGCGGGCTTGCGCAATCAAGACCGGTGTGGTATAAATATACTGGAGGTACATTTATACCTAAGCCGAGGAGTGAAGTGGTGAAACAGATTCATATCAAGTTGTCGGAAACACTACACCGAGAGTTACGAATACAGGCAGCTATCAAAGGCCAAACATTGCAGGACTATGTCATCGCGGCGATCAGAGATAAAATAGTCATGGATCAAGCGAACGTCAATTCAGATTTGGCCCTTACAGAGGGAGGAACTGATGGTAATAGGGCAGCATGAAGTATGGCTGAACTCGATTATTCAAGGCGATGCCAGGACCAGCCTGCGAGAGTTACCCGACTCGGCGATTGATTGCATCGTTACCAGTCCCCCATATTATCTACAACGAGACTACAGTACCCCTTTCCAGATCGGGAATGAGGAATCGCCGGACGAGTATATTCACAACCTCCGATCAGTGTTCATCGAGTGCTATCGGGTGCTACGCGACGAAGGTACATTCTGGCTCAACATGGGCGACAAGTACCACGATGGAGAGTTGCTAGGAATACCCTGGCGCGTGGCTTTGGCACTGAAAAATGACGGTTGGATCCTGCGATCGGATATTATCTGGTACAAACCGAATGCCATGCCCTCCTCGGTGAAAAATAGACCCACGACAGACCATGAGTACATATTCCTATTTGTCAAAGGCCCGGGTTATTATTATGATATTGATGCAATCAGGGAACCTCATGTCACTTTTACTGTCAAGAGCAGGATGCAAGGCGGTCGGGGTCATTTTGGCAAAAAGAACGGCACGCCTGAACAAGGTAAAAACATGGGCAATTCCAACTTGCACGATGGGCGATGGGATCAGGCCTTTCATCCCAAAGGTCGAAACCGTCGGACAGTCTGGGAAATTCCGCTTTCCAAGTTTCGAGAGGCCCATTTTGCTGTTTTTCCTGAGAAATTGGTTGAACTTTGCATTCTGGCCGGTTGTCCCCAAGACGGAGTCGTATTGGATCCCTTTATCGGCAGCGGCACAACCGCCGTGGTAGCCCAACGTCTGGGCCGGAAATTTGTGGGCGTTGATAGCAATCCAGACTACTGTGAAATGGCTAGAAAACGGCTTCGTCAGCCAATGTTGCTCTGAGCCGACGCGCTAATGCTTTTGAGCAGTGACAGCAGGTCGGTTAATCTTTCTGCCAGTAGCGGCTCAATGGCTGTGACCTGATTCGGATTGGCCTGAATATAGATGTACAATTCGGAGCGCAGATCTTCCAGATCACCTGCCCATGATTCCGCAATGACAATGGGAACACACCGATATCCGCTCTCGGTAGCCACCAATATGGACTTGTAAATATCGCGTGTAAACAGCAATGGGTGTCCCCCGCCCATGGTCTCCCGGGTTTTGACTGGCAGAAGCAAGGCACCAGCTGGACCGACCACTTGAACGTCATATGTTTCGTCCCCAATCCTCACTTGTTTGTCGCTCACCTCAAGCGGTAAGCCGTGTTTCTTGATCAGCGCACGGAGGCTCCGCCTGACGATCTCTTCAAACAGCGTGCCCTTCAAAGCCCGCCTACTGCCCTCCAATCTTGCCAGCATGACTTCCGCGATCGCTGGCCACTGCCAGCTTTCCGCCTCAGGGAAGAGCGGTTCCACAAACTTGCGCACCTCGTTCAACAAGTAGGTTTTGCGTTCAATAACAGTTTCACCGGGTACACCTTTCAGTAATGGCTCAAGCCGCTGGGTGGCCGCATCGCGCAGGAGCCAGGCCAGGAAGAACCACTTGGCTTTGGCGTCGGAATAGGGACGGAATAAACCATCGTACAGCTTTGCCTGGCTGGGGCGGGTCAAGTATTTGGATATGGTTTGCATTGCTCGCTTATCCGATGGTTCCCGCACGAAATCCCGCACGGACCCGTAACCTTCTCCTCGTAGAAAGGTGACAAAATCCTCATAAAAGTATTTGTTCTCCTGAACAATTGTAACCAACTCTCTTAGTCGCAGGTTATAAAGTACAAAATCCATTATAACTCCTGATCCGGCAAGCCATCCTCCAAATTATGCCAGTGCTGTTAGCAGCTCGACAACGCGAAAAACCGCGTCCGGGCGAGCCAGCCCCCGGGCCGCGCGGGCCATCGCCGCCCGGCGGGCCGGATCGTCCAGCAACGCCTGCACCGTGGGCAACAGTTGCCCGGCCCGCAGCCGGTCGTTCTCCAGGAGCACGGCTGCCCCGGCCTGCGCCAAATGGTTTGCGTTATGCATCTGGTGCGCTCCGGCGTAGGGGTAGGGGATCAGCACGCTGGGCACGCCAGCGGCCGGGTACTCGCCCAGCACGGCAGCCCCGGCGCGCGAGACCACCAGATCCGCCGCCGCCAACGCCTGCGGCATCTCGTCCAGATAGCCATACGGCCGATAGCGATCCTGCATCGCCGCCGGCAATGCCGCCCGTTGGGCCTGGAAATCTGGCTCGTCCGCCGGGCCGCAAACGTGGATCACAACGGCCAATCGCACCAGGTCGGGCAGGGCCTGGCCCACGGCCACGTTGATCGAGTGCGCACCCCGGCTCCCCCCCAGGACCACCAGCAGGGGCTGGTCTGGCCCGATGCCCAACTGCGCCCGCGCCGTGGCCCGATCCGCGACCCAGAACGCCGGGCGAACCGGGTAGCCGGTGACGACCACCTTGTGCGCGGGCAAATAGTCCCGTGAGGCCGCTACCGTCACCGCGACTTGCGTGGCGAATCGTGCCAGGAATCGCACCGCCAGGCCCGGCTCGACATCCGGCAGATAGACCAGGACCGGCACCCGGCAGACCCCACAGGCCAACACCACCGGCACGCACACAAACCCGCCGGTGACAAACACCGCCTGCGGCCTGAACGCCCGCACCAGGCGCAACGCCTCCACCCAGGCCCCGGCCATGAGCGCCGCGTTGCCGACCGCCACCCAGGGCGGCACGCCCCGCAGCCCACCGCCCATCCGCAGGCCGTGGAAGGGAAGGCCCGCCCGGGTCACGATGCCTTCTTCCAGGCCGCCCCGGCGCCCCACATAGACCACCTCGGGTGTCTCCCCCTGCGGGGACTGCGCCTCGAACCCGGCCAACACGCTCAGGATCGGATATACGTGGCCTCCCGTGCCGCCACCGCTCACCAGGAGACGCATCAGCGCACTCCCTTCATCCTTCTGCCGTCATCCTTCATCCTTCCGCCTTCATCCTTCATCATTCCGGTCTCCACCACGTCCACCCGGTGGCGCGAGATGTTCGAGAGCAGGCCGATCCCAAACAGGCAGGCGACTAGCGACGAGCCGCCGGAACTGATAAAGGGCAACGGCACGCCGGTGAGCGGCAGGACGCTGGTGATGCCGGCCACGTGTACAAAGGCCTGGAACGCGATCCAGGTGGTGACGCCGGTGGCCAGGAGAAAGCCCAACGCGTCCGGCGCACGCGATGCGATCCGATAACCTCGATAGACCAGGAACCCAAATGCCGCGATCACCAGTAGACATCCCACTAGCCCCAGCTCCTCGCCGATCACGGCAAAGATGCTATCCGAGTGCGCGTTAGGCAGGTACAGGTATTTCTCTCGACTGGCGCCCAACCCCTGGCCGGTCAGGCCCCCGGACGCCAGGGCCAACAGCGCGTGGGCCACGTGATAGCCCGCTCCCTGCATATCCTGCAACGGGTCCAGGAACGTGATCACCCGCTGCCAGCGATAGGATTCCGTCAGGGTCATGACCACGGCGAAACTGCCGCCCGCCAGGGCCACGGCGCCCAACTGCACGAGATCTGCGCCGGCCGCCAAAAATATCGCGGCGGCGATCACCAGGATGATGATGGCCGTACCCAGGTCTCGCTCGGCCACGGCCAGCCCGCCCACCACGAGCATCACGGTCACGAAAGGCAGCAGCCCATAGCGCGGCTCCCGGATGCGCTCCCGATGGCGCGCCAGGTAGGTGGACAGAAACAGCACCACCCCCAGCTTGACGAAATCGCTGGGCTGCACGGGGGGCAATGGCCCCAGGCTGAGCCAGCGGCGCGCGCCGCCGAATTCGACGCCCAGGGACGTGAACTGGACCAGCAACAACGATACGATGCCTGCCAGCAGCCCGGGCGTCGCCCACCGCGCCCACCAGGAATACGGCACCCGGTCCACCACGAGCAAGAGCGTGCCCCCCAGCACCGCCCAGAATACCTGGCGCACGAAAAAATAGTTCGCATCGCCCCGGGCATCGTAGGCGATCACGTAGCTGGCGCTATAGACCATCACGATGCCAAAGATCGCCAGCGCGGTGACGGTCGCCAGCAGAGCATAGTCCGGGCCATGTCGTGGCGCCCCCAGCTTGACCACCGATGTCCGGGGGTGCTCCAGGGTTATGCCGGTCATCGCATCAAACGTCATGCGTCAAACGTCCTGCGTCAGATTGACGTCTCACGTTTGACGATCCCAGGTGATGCGGGGCGGGCCGCAATGGGTTGGAGGCGTCCCTCTCCCAACGCCCCGCATCACCTGCTTGCAGTCTTATCCCACCCATCCCCACCCTGCCCTCCCCTTCTCTCTCCTGGCAGGAGAGGGAAGGGGGGTGGGAGGGGTTAGGAGAGGAGGTGTACCAATTCCTTAAACCGCTGGCCGCGCTCGGCGAAATCGTGGAAGGCGTCAAAGCTGGTGCCGCCGGGCGCCAGGAGCACCACCTCGCCGGGCCGGGCCTCGCGCCAGGCGATGGCCACGGCTCCCTCCAGGGTCTCGCCGCGATGCAAGGCCGGCACCGCCACACCGCAGCGGGTCAGCTCCCGTTCGATGAGGTCACTGGCCTCGCCAAAGAGCACCAGCACGCGCACCCGGCGCGCCACCTCCCGCGCCCATTCATCCCAGGGCAGGTGCTTGTCGCGCCCGCCGGCCAGGAGCACGATCGGCTCATCAAAGCTGCGCAGCGCGGCCACCGCCCGCTCCGGCGAGGTGGCGATGGAATCGTTGACCCACAGCACGCCGCCCAGGGTGCGTACCGGCTCCAGACGGTGTTCCACGCTGGTGAACCCGACGATGGCCGCCCGCATGGCGGCCGGCTCCACCCCGGCCGCCAGGGCCAGGGCACAGGCCGCCAGCACGTTTTCCACGTTGTGCGCGCCGCGCAGCCGAATCTCGTTGACGGCGCACACGGGCTGCTGCTGACCATCCCGGCGCACCACGATGGTCACGCCATCCAGGCAGGCCCCTTCGCTCACCGGGTGCCGCCGGCTGAACTGGAGGACGCGGCCCGGCGCGCTATCGGCCCAGCCGCGCGTCCAGTCATTATCGGCGCCCAACACCACCCAATCGGCGGCCGTCTGGTAGCGCAAGATGTTTTGTTTGGCGGCGGCGTACTCCTCCATCGAGGCATGGCGGTCCAGGTGATTCGGCGTCACGTTCAGGATCGCGGCGATGGGCGGGCTTAGCCCCCGGCCTGTCAACGTCAGCCCCCAATCACCCTGCACGCCCGCCTGTGGTCCAAAAAACTCCAGTTGAAAGCTGGATAGCTCCATCACGGCCCAGGCGTCGGCCGTCATGTGCGCCAGCTCCCGGATGAGCGGCTGGCCGATGTTGCCCCCCACCCAGGTGGGGCGGCCGGCGCCGCGCATCATCTCCCCCACCAGGGCCGTGGTGGTGGTCTTGCCGCTGGAACCGGTGATGCCGATCACGCGCCCAGGGCAGAGCTGGATGAACAGCCGCGTCTCGGTGCTCACGGGCAGGCCCCGGTCCCGGGCCGCCACCAGCACGGGAGCAGTCTGCGGGACCCCCGGGCTGGCCAAGACCACCTCGGCCTCTGCCAGCAACTCCTCGACGGGATGGCCGCCCAGGTGATACGCCAGCGGCAGATCGCGCAAGGCGGCCAGCGTCTCCGCCAGGGCCTCTGCCGGCTTTTGGTCTGTCACCGTGACCCTGGCCCCAGCCTCGGCCAGAAAACGCGCCAGCGCCACCCCCTCGCGGGCCAACCCCACCACCAGACACCGACGGCCGTGCCAGAAATACCGGTTCACGCCTACCGATGGATCCCTTCCCCAGCGCGTTCGGACTTGATGATGATGCTGCGCAGTTCCGGGTACAGGTAAAAGTCCTTGTTCAGGGTATAGAACTTGAGGTTAGACACCCGCTTGCTGCGCAGCAGCCCGGCACGCTCCAGACGATTAAGCTCCCGCCGCACGCCCTGGAAATCCTCGTCGGTGCGCCGCTCGATCTCCCGGATGTGCAGGCGTTCCTCCGGGTTGATCAGGAACAAAGCCAGCACTTTGCGCCGCACCCGGGAGGGGAGCAGGAGTTCAAGCATCGTACCCTGGCTCACCACGCGCTTGGTCCCGCTCGAATACCGGTGCGGCCCCATGATCTGCCTCTGTATCGCCATATTATGTTGCCTCCCCTGAGAAATGTGCGTATTGACCGGTTTTCACAACAACGCCAACGCCACCCCCAGCATCGCCGCCAGGATGGACACCAGCCAGAACCGTTGGACCACTTGCACCTCGCTCCACCCCAACAGCTCAAAGTGGTGGTGCAAGGGGGCCATCTTGAAGATGCGCTTCCCTTTCGTCAGTTTAAAGTACCCCACCTGCAGAACGTCCGACAGCGCCTCGGCCACAAAGACGGCGCCCACGACGGGCAGCAAGAGCCACTGGCCGGTCATCAACGCCACCACCGCCAGCGTGGCCCCGATGGCCAGCGACCCGACGTCCCCCATGAAGAGCTGGGCCGGATAGGCGTTGTACCACAGGAACGCCATGATCGCCCCGGTCATCGTGAAGCAGAACAGCACCAGGTAGACCTGGCCCTGCAACAGGGCGATCACCCCATACGCGATGAAGGCGATGGCCGACATGCTCCCGGCCAGCCCGTCCAGCCCATCGGCCAGGTTCACCGCGTTGGATGTGCCCACGATGATGAACGCCGCCACCGGCAGGTACAGCAGGCCAATGTCAATCTTTTCCGGGATCGTGGGAATAGCCACACTGCGCAAGTCCAGGATAAAGTGCAGGCCGGCCGCCACCACGATGGCAAAGAGCACCTGCCACAGGAGCTTGTAGCGCGCCAACAGGCCGGTGCCCGGCTCCTCGCGCAACCCCCGCACGCCCACATAGTCGTCGAACGCCCCCAACGCGCCGTAGGCGATCAGCACGCCCAGGGGGAACAGGATGGACTTGCCAATGAACGTCAGTCCCACCAGGTTCAACACGTTCAGGATCACCGTGATGATGACGACCGGCACCAGGATCATCAACCCGCCCATCGTGGGGGTGCCGGTTTTCGTCTGATGAGACGAGGGGCCGTCAATGCGAATCTGTTTGCCGATGCCGTGCCGCTTGAGCCAGCGGATGAGGGGCGCACCGATGATGACGGCGATGAGAAAGGTGATGGTCCCTATGGTCAGGGAGTAGGCCACGTGTGATGCTCCGTTTCAACCGCCTCAGTAGATGGAAAAAGTTACTCCCATTTCCATCCATTGAACCAAGTTATCCGTCCGGCTGGCCCAGGGGCCAAAACCCTACGCCGCCTTGACGCCTTTCGAGGGGACGGGTGTCGCTACGGCCGCCACGATCTCTTCCATGTGCATTCCCCGCGAGCCTTTGACCAGCACCTGATCGCCGGGCTGGAGGAGCGCGCGCAGTTGCGCGATGGCCTCGGCATTGCTGGCGGCGAAACGCACGTCGGCCAGGCCGGCGTCCCGGGCCTCCTCACCGATGAGCCGGCCGCGCTCGCCCACGGCGACCAGCACCTGGAGCACCCCGGCGGCACGGCGGCCCACCAGCCGATGCCCTTCTTCCTCGTATCGGCCCAACTCCAACATGTCACCCAATACCGCGACGTGGCGCCCCTCCAGTTCCGCCACCAGGTTCAAGGCCGCAATGACCGAGTCGGGGCTGGCATTATAAGTGTCGTCAATGATGGTGGAGGCATTAACCCCTGGCAAAACGATGAGCCGCAACTGCTCTTGCGTCTGGGTCAGCCCCCTGACGATCTCCGGCCAGGTCAGCCCTTCGACCAGGCCCACGGCCGCCGCTGCCAGGGCCGTATGGACGCTGTGGCGGCCCAACAGCGGTGTCTTGAGCACCAGGGACTCGGCGCCGTGATGCAGGCGAAAGCTCACTCCTTCCAAACCCTGGCTCACCACCTCGTCGGCCCAAAAGTCCCACGTTGGATCCAGGCCATAAAACAACACCTGTGCCGACGTTTTCTGGGCCATGCCGCGCACCAGCGGATCGTCGCCGTTGAGGATGGCCGTCCCCTCTGGCGATGGGGGGAGGGCGGCGGGCAGTTCGGACTTGGCCGCCACGATGGCCTCCATCGTGCCCAGACGGCTCAGATGCACCGGCCCCACATTGGTGACCACGCCGGTGCGCGGCCGGGCCAGCCGACATAGCAGATCGATCTCGCCCTGAGCATACATGCCCATCTCCAGCACGGCCCGTTCCTCACTGCCGGTCAGTTGCAACAACGTCAGCGGCAGACCGATCTCGTTGTTCAGGTTGCCGGGATTCTTGAGCACCCGGTATCGTTGGGCCAGCACCCCGGCGATGACCTCTTTGGCTGTGGTCTTGCCCACACTGCCGGTGACCGCCACGGCCGGCACGTCGAACAGGGTGCGCCAGTAGGCAGCGAGGCGCTGCAAGGCGGCCAGGGTATCCTCCACCAGGATGAGCAGCGGCGGCTCCAGCGCGCTCACCCGCTCCGGCGGGTCGGCGGCCCGGACTAGGCGCGCCGGCAGGTCTGCCACCGCATCCAGCCGGTGGACGAGCGCGCCGGCCGCGCCACGGCTCAGGGCCTCACGCACGTGGGCATGGCCGTCGCCACGCTCGCCGATCAAGGCCACGAACAGGCTGCCCGGTCCGGCCTGCCGCGAGTCAATGACCACGTCGGTGAAGGGGAAGCCACCCGCCGCGCGCGCCAGGGCCGGGAGCGGCGCGCACGCGGCCGGTGGCTCGTAACGCAATCCTGTCAGAACATCCCCCAACGTGAGCATCTCTCACCCTTACGATCCACAAATCTTCACGAATCTTCACGAATCCATTCGATTTGTGTAGATTCGTGAATCACTTTGTCAGTATCATCCGCTTCCATTCCAGCTTGCCCGAGGCACCAAAGTGGATCGGTCACGGCACCGGACGCTGGCCGTCCGGCGGGATGCCCAGGAGCACCACCAGGCGTTGGGCCACCCGGCTAAAGACCGGCGCAGCCACTTTGGAGCCCCACTGGTCGGCCGTGGGCCGGTCTATCTTGACCAGGATGGCGATCTGCGGGCTGTCGGCAGGCAAAAAGCCCGCAAAGCTGGCGATGGTCCAGCGCGGATCGTATTCGCCCGCGATGGGGATCTGCGCCGTGCCGGTCTTGCCAGCCACTCGATACCCCGGCACCCGGGCCAGGTCGGTCTCGGCCTCCACCGCGTTCACCATCATGGCTGTCAGTTCCCGGGCCGTCTCCGGCCGGATCACCTGGCCCACCGCCACCGGCGCGGTGGCGATCTGCTGGTCCGGGTGCACGACGCGCGCCACGATCTGAGGCTTCATGCGCACCCCATCGTTCGCGATGGTCGCCACAGCCATGATCATTTGCAGTGGCGTGACTGCCAGGCCCTGCCCGAAGGCGTTCGTCCCCAGGTTGATGGGGTACCAACCAGCCTCGCCGGGAAGCAACACCTTGCCTTTGGCCTCTCCCTGCAATTCGATGCCGGTAGGCCGGGCAAATCCGAAATCGAATACGTAGCGGTAGAAGGCATCTGCCCCGGTCTTGGTGCTCGCGTAGGCCGCGCCCACATTGCACGAGTGGATCAGCACCTCGGTCATGGTTTCCAGGCCGTGGGCCTTGCGGTCCCACGGGCGCAGGATCTGGCCGCCGATGGCCAGCTCGCCAGCGCAGTAAAAGCTGTCATCGGGTCGGAGCACCCCGGCATCTAGCGCGGCGGCCATTGTCACCAGCTTGAACACCGAGCCAGGCTCATAGTGGGCGCTGATGGCCGGGTTCACGAACTGCTCCGGTGGCCGGTCCGCGAACTCGTTGGGGTCAAAGGTGGGCCGGCTGGCCATGGCCAGGATGTAGCCGGTGCGCACGTCCACCACGATGATGCTGCCGCCAGTCCCGCCATAGGTCTGGAGCGCGTGCTCCAACTCCTCCTCGACGGCGTACTGCACGGCCCGGTCAATGGTCAGGTAGATATCGCTGCCATCACGGGCTGGCGAGGACCGGCGCGCGGTCCCGACGATAGCCATGTCCCGGTTCGGGTCCCACTCACCGATCACCGTCCCGGCCACCCCGCGCAAGACCCGGTCATGCTCGCCCTCGATGCCGTAATAGCCCTTGCCGTCCCAGGTGACAAAGCCCAATACGTGGGCAGCGAGGGGGCCGGCCGGATAGACCCGTTGCGATTCAGCGTCTAGCCGGATGCCCGGCAGGCCCAGCGCTCGAACGCGCTCCGCCGTGTCCGGGGATACGTGCCGGCGCAGCAACACCCAGGAGCGATCCGCTGTGAGGCTGCGCCACAACTCGGCGCGAGACACGTTCAACAGGAGCGATAGTTTGTCGGTCGTGCCCGCCGGATCGGTGATCTGTTTGGGGTCTGCACCCACGACAAAGCAGGGGTAATTCACGGCCAAAGCATGACCGTGGCGGTCAAAGATGCGGCCCCGGCGCGGCGCGATGGTTTCCTCGTAATGGCGCATCTCCTCCGCCAGGGCGGCCAGGACACCGCGTTCCTGCACCTGCCATTGGCCCAGCCGGAACGCCACCAACGCGGCGCCCATCGTAAAGGCCAGCGCCAGCAGCATCAGCCGGCGGCACCGGTGGTGATATTCTTGCCTGGTGATCTCGTGCGGCCGAGCTACACCGGCCACCGTGTCCTCCCGGATAATCTGAAAGCCTCGCGACCCCACCCCCGGCCCCTCCCCTACGAGGGGAGGGGGGCCGGGGGGCTCTGCAACAAACTTAGCGGGACCGCGCCTCTGGCCCCGTCCGCTGGCCGCCCCAGGCCATGAACTGATCCACGATGATCTGCCAGAGATCAGGGAGAAAAGCCGACTCGGTGCTGTCGGTCGGGCTGGTCGCCGGCCCGACGGGGACCCCTGGTGCAAAGGCGTGAACAGCCGGCTCCTCGGCGGGCAGGTTAGCCACAGGCAGATAGCGCACCTCGGTCGCGGGAACCATGCCCAGCTTCTCCATCGCCTCCCGCCGGACACGAACCAGGCTTTCAAGCTGGGCTGCCTCCGCCTGGAGTTGCTCGTGCCGACGCAGCAGTTGGGTGCGGGTCGCCTCCAATCGGGCGATGGCATACGTCGTGGTCGTCAGGGTGCTATTCTGGTACAGATGGAGCAGGCACATCGCGCAGACCAACGCGAAAAGGGCCAACAAGGGCTTGAAGCCCTGAGCCTCCAACCGTTGGAGCCACTGCCAACGAGCCAGGAGCGGCGAGTGATTGACGGTGTCGGTCTGGTGAGCCATGTGCGTACCGCTCGTGGCGATCCGGCCGGCGGAAATGCCCGTCCTAGGCCAGTTTCTGGGCGGCCCGCAGCCGCGCGCTGCGGGACCGGGGATTGCGTTGCACCTCGGCCGGCGCAGGCCGAATGGGCTTGCGCGTCAACACGGTCAGGCTGGCCCGATGCCCGCAGTGGCAGATGGGCAACCCCGGCGGGCACAGACAATCCCGGGCCTCACGCTGAAGGAATTGCTTGACCAGGCGATCCTCCAGGGAGTGAAACGCGATGACGACCAGCCGGCCGCCGGGGGCCAGCAGATCCCGGGCGGCATACAGCCCGCGTTCCAGGCAGCCCAATTCATCGTTGACCGCGATGCGCAGGGCCTGGAAGGTGCGGGTGGCCGGGTGGATCTTGCGCCCACGCCAGCCACCGACGGCCTCAGCCACCACCCGGGCCAGCTCGCCGGTGGTGTGCAGGGGCCGGCGCGCCACGATCGCGGTGGCGATGCGCCGGGCCTGGCGTTCCTCGCCGTACTCGGCGATGATCCGCGTCAGCTCGGCCGGCGCGGCCTGGTTCACCAGATCGCCGGCCGTCAGCCTCGTCCCCGGATCAAACCGCATGTCCAATGGGCCGTCGGTCTGAAAGGAAAAACCCCGGGCGGGGTCTGCCAACTGCCGCGACGAAAGCCCCAGGTCCAGCAGGATCCCATCGGCCGAGGCAAACCCGTGTGCCGGAGCCACCTCGTTCAGTTGTTCATAGCTGGCACGGACCAGCGTAACCCGGTGGCCGTAGGGCTGAAGCCGCGCCTGGGCCACGCGCAAGGCGTCCGGGTCCACGTCCAGGCCCAACAGCCGGCCATCCGGCGCAGACCGTTCCAGGATCGCGGCGGCGTGCCCCCCGGCCCCCACCGTCCCATCCACGATCCGGTCGCCGGGCTGGGGAGCTAACCAGGCCAGCACCTGGTCCAGCAAGACGGGGACGTGCCCCGGCGCCACCGCCTCGTTCATGGTGTCCGGCTCCCCGGGACCTGGCAGGAGTTGCCGATATGTGTTACAATAGCGACCACCACAAGCTAGATCCACAGGCCCCGGAACTGCTCGTTCGCCGCTTGCAAGCCTTCGCGTTCCACACGGGCCTCCTCGGCGTGCCAGCGGTCGCGATCCCAGATCTCCAGGTGGGTGTTCACTCCGGCCACCACCACACTGGTATCCAGATGCGCGTACTGGCGCAGCGGTGCCGGGATGAGGATCCGGCCGTGGCTATCCAGCGTGCATTCGGAGGCTTTGGCAAAGAGGAAACGGGATATGGTCTGGGACTGATTGAGGTCCAGCTCGCGCTTGCGCAGGTCCGTGATGAACTGCTCCCAGGCCTCCGGGGCAAAAACCAACAGGTAATCACCCAGGCCCCGGGTGATGATCAGGCCAGACGTCAGATGGGGTCGAAACCGGGCCGGGATGCTGAGGCGGCCCTTGCTATCAATGGTATGCGCATACTCGCCCAGAAACATATCTGCACCTGCTATCTTGACCCATTTTGTCCCACTTTATCCCACCATATTATAGCATATTTTGTTCCGCTTGACTAGTGGCCTGATGAACGAATTTCATCATTTTAAGGTCACGCAGAGCTTTTTGCCTAGAACGCATGTTCCAATGGCGATGATGGTGACTGAGGTGGTGCAGGAAGGGCTGGCCCTGGCCTGGCGGCCCACGCCGGAGGAGCGCGTGCAGGCGGCGGCCTTTGGCGAGCGGCTTCTGGCAGCCATGAATGCCTGACCGCGCGAAGGCATCCGCGGCCAGGAGCGCAGTATCAGTAGATGGAAATTTGTGCTCCTCGGCGGTTTGCAACCGCCGAGAGACGGGCCTGGCAGACCCGCTTTGAGCAACTTTTTCCATCTACTGAGTATTGCCGTTGACAGAGCCCATCCCGCGTGCTATGATCCGCGCCCGGGAGGGTTCTGCCATGAAATACTTGCCTGTTCCGCTATGCATCCTGTGGCTGCTGGCAGCCGTGGCCCTGGCCGGCTGCGACCTGGGAGGAACGCCACCCACCGCCTCGCCGCCGGTCACGCCAGTGCTCGTGACGCCGGCGCCGCCGACCGGCCCGGCCGCCGCATCGCCCACCGCCTCGGTGGCGGCGGCCGAATCACCCTTTGCCCAGGCCAGTGTGGCCCTGGATGCCCTGCCCAGCTATCGCTGGACCGCGCGTTGGATGCTGACATCCAGCGCGGGGGATCGGGTGTCGCCGCTCTCCTGGCGCTCCGAGGGCATCCGGGTCCAAGAGGGCGACCGCTGGCACATCACCTGGGCCGTGGGCGCGGGTGACGTGGTTCTGGAAGTCATCCACATCGGCGACCAGGAGTGGGTCCGGTTCGGGGAACAGTGGGTGGAGACACCCGCCGGGCAACAGGGACAGTTTCTGGGCTTCACCCCGCGTGGGTGGTGGGACGACGTGCGCCTGGGCCTGGACGAGCATACCGTGCGCGTCACGCCGGACGAGCAGGTCAATGGCGTGCGCTGTCGGCACTATCGGACCACGGAGAGCTACCGGGGTGTGGTGGTGAGCGGGGGCGTCAACTGGTCGCACCAGGGGGACTTGTGGCTGGCCGTGGATGGGGGGTATCCGGTGCGAGGCCGGTTCCTGGGCAGCGGCGCCATCGAATCAGTCACATGGACCCTGACGCAGGAGCTGGACATCACGCACGTGGGAGACCCAGCCAACGCGGTGAATCCGCCGTGAGGCGCGATGGGATAGATGGAAAAGAGGGGTTGGTCAACTTGACCAGCCCCTCTCTTTGTTGAACCGTGACCCTGGATTACGCCTCCCGATCTTGGGCGAGGGCGATTTTGCCCATCTCCACTTGCCCCAGGTAGATGAGCGATTCCAGGTCGTCGAGTTCGGCGGGTGCGTATTGTACCGATTTCCAAAGGGATGTCAATTGCCTTTCAGGACCAACGGCAGGTAGAGGCACGCATTCACGCGAATCTGTTTCTGGCTCACGGCATAGCCGCAGGCGTTGGAGGCCGTCAGCGTGACCGTGGCCGTCATGGGCGCAGCGTAGGCGTGGGTGGGGTTGGGGAGCGCGCTGGTCCCCCCGTCGCCAAAGTTCCACCGATATGATGTGGCGTTGACGCTGGTGTTCGTGAAGGCGACCACGTCTCCCACGCAGACGGCAGGGGCGCTGGGCGTGAAGCCAGCCGTCGGGGGGTTGGCCTGCACGGTCGTCGTCGTCGAGGCTCCCCAGGGGCTGTTGACTCCTTGGGCGCAGCTCGCCACCCGGTAGGCGTTGTTGACCAGCGGGCCAGCGCAGGCGGTGACAACGAAGGTCGCGTCAACCGTCTGGCCGGCCGGCACGGTGAGACCGCTCCAGGTGATCACGCCGCCGCTTTGCCCGCACGTCCCTCCGCCGCATTCCACGTAGCTCGCGCCGGCCGGCACCGCGTCGGTGACGACCACGGCGGTGGCCGCCGCGTTGCCGGCGTTCGAGACGTGGATGGTGTAGCTCAGCGGCGCGCCAGCCGGGACGCTGGAGGCCACGCTCTTGCTGACGGAGAGGGCCGGGGCCAGCACCGTCAGTGTAGGATGGGTCGTGTGGGTTTTGCCGCCGCCGGTCCCGGTGATGACCAGCGTATGGTCTCCCGGCGGCGTCGTCAGCGCGGTGGTGATCCACAGGGTGCTGGTGATGCCCGGCGCGATGGGATTGCGACTCCAGGAGGAGGACGCAGCCGCAGGCAGCCCGCCCGCCGATAATGTGACCGACGCGGTGAAACCATAGCTCGGCGACAAACCCACGATGTACGTCGTGGCCTGACCGGCCGCAACCTGCCGCTGCGTGGGGGTGACGACAAGCGCAAAGTCAGCGGGCGAGGGAGTGTTCTGCACGGCGCCGGCGGCGTTCAGCTTGCCCCAGCCCCAGTGGTCGTTCGGGGTGGCGCCGCCGTGGGACGAGTGTTCCGTCCAGGTGTCGGTGATGGCCGTGGCGTGGATGAAGTTGACGACCTGGGCCGGCGTGAGGGTGGGATTCTTTTGCAGCATCAGGGCCACCGCCCCGGCCACGTGGGGGCCAGCGGCGCTGGTGCCACCGAACCAGCCATACTTGCCGACGGCGCTGGCGCCGTTGTCCTTCGATTCGGCCACGACCACCTCGAACATGCCGCCGGGCGCGGCGATGTCCAGGATGCGCGCGCCGTCCACCCGGGCGCCCCGGCTGCTGAAGGAGCTGAGGTCGCCCACAGAGACGGCGTCGAACCCGGCGCGGGTGGCATAGGAGCCAACGGCGATGGCGCTGTCGGCCGTAGCCGGATGGCAGACGGTCTTGGTCTCGTTGGGATTGACCCAGGTCATCCCGCCATAGAACTGGTAGCCATTGTCGGCCACATAGGCGTAGACCGGCAGGGCCGCGCCCGAAGGATTGTTCGCCCGGACCAGCCAGTTGCCGCTGGCAATGGAGCCGCTCTGAATCCAGATGTCGTACTTGGCGGTGCCCCGGCTGGAATCCAGCCGGCGGTACCAGATGGTATCACCGCTCAGAGACGTGAGGCCCCAGTTGTTCCCGGTGGTCGCGGGCAGCGTGACGCTGGCTCCGAATGGATTGGTGAGCGTGTATGTGGCGTTGACGCTGGGGGTGCGCCACAGGAAGGCCATGAAAGCCCAGGAGCGCAGGGTGAGCGCCGGCATGTTGGCCGTGAAGACGTGGAAGCCGCCGGCGGGAATGATCTCGGTGTCTTCTTTGTGGCTCCCGGCCAGGTTGCCGGCCGGCACCACCTGGACGATGCCGTTGGCCGCCTGCGCGTCCATCATCTGCTCCAGGTTGGAGCTGCCATCCAGGAACTCGCCCCACCACGTGCTGAACTCGTAGAGCATCACGTCGGCGCCGTGGTTGGCCGCCCAGGGGATATATGTGGTCTCGGGGATCGGGTTGGGCCAGCAGCCGGTGTGGACGGCCAGCAGTTCGGCCCCCGGAGCCACGCCGATGAAACGCCGGTTGGGCACGGTGTAGGCGCCGGCGACGTTGACGATGTTGCCGCCCAGGGCCACGCCGGCCACGCCGGTGCCGTGGCCCTGGGTATCGGCGTCCGAGAGGTAGAGGTCTGTGCCCCGGGTCCGGGTCACCGGCGGCGTGCCGCAGTTGAGCGTGGCGGCAATCTTGCTGGTGCCCAGCGCGATCACCTTCTCGCCGGGGTCGAGGGCGTTGTTGAGGTTGGCGTCGTTCACCAGGAAGATGCGCTCGCCGTAGGTGGGCTGGGTCTCGGTGTAACCGGCGGAGGGGCCATAGTCTCGCTGCGCGTTGTCGTTGACGTCGTTGTAGAGCCAGTCCACGTGGGCCTCAAAGACGCCGGCTGTGCTGACCGAGATCGCGGCAGTGCCGGTGATCTCGAAGAAGCGCAACTTTTCCCCAGGAAACACGAAATCACAGAGGCCGTTGCCGTTCAGGTCCACGCACTCGCCCCCACCCCCGGTGAAGCCGCCGCCGTCGTTATCTATCCAGTCGTACACGCCGCCGTCGGCATACCAGAAGTCGGGATGGTAGACGTCCACGCCGGTGTCCAAGTCAGCGATGCGGCCCCCCTGCCCCCGGATGTTCTGCCCGGCCCAGTTCTGCGTGGCCCACACCTGGTCGGCGCGGACGAGGGGGATGCTCACGTCCAGGGGGCGGGCCGTCGGCTTGTTGAGCAGCTCGATCTGCGCCACGTTTGGCAACTGCGAGAAGGCGGCCATCCGGTCCAGCGGCACGCTGATGCCGTAGATGGCCGCCACGTGACAAAATCGCCCCTCCAGGCGGTGAAACTGCACCCCGTGGTCCTGTTCCAGGACGCCGACCTCGGCCGGCGTCAGTTCCCGCTCGAACCGGACGCTGACCGGGACCATCCCTTGCGCCTGGATGTCGGCCTGGATGCGCCCCAGGGCCGTGGCCGGCGCAAGCTTGACCGCTCGGTCCTGCGCGGTCAGCATCAGCGCCAGCGTGGAGTCCATCTTTTCCCACGCCGGCTCCGGTGGGCCAGGTCGTGGTGAGGTGGGGAGAGACAGAGGGCCAGACGACTCGACCGGCGCCGTATTCACGGTTGGCAGCAGTGTCAGCAGCAAAACAAAGATGGATAGCCAGCGCGAAGCGCGCAACACCGATGGATGGCGCATGGGGAAACCTCCTCTATTGGGGTGGGGAGAACGGCGAAGGTGCCCGGCACGGGCGGTCCGCCCATGCCGGGCACCCGAACGCTTTAGTAGCTCTTCATGACCAACGGTAGGTACAGCCTGTAGAAGATCACCGTCGTGATCACGGGCGCGCCAGCGGCGGACGCGCCCTCCTGACAGGTTACGCCGTAGGCCGCGTTGGTGATGGTGGTGAGGGTGGTCGTGAGGGGCACGGTCACGCCAAAGCGGACGACCAGGCTGCCGCTGGCGTTCACGGTCTGGCCGGTCCAGCGCACCTGGTTACCCACCGGGGTGCCGCCGCCGTCGGCCCAGGCGAAGCGGGTGCCGGCTGGCATCGTGTCGGTGATGGTGGCGTTGGTGGCGTTGGCCCCGCCGGTGTTTTGCACCGTGATGGTGTAGGTGAGCACGCCGCCGGCCTTCACCGGGTCCGGCGCATCCGTCTTGGCGATGCTCAAGACCGGGGCCAGCACGGTAAAGCTCGCGGACGCGGTGTTGGGCTTGGGCGGCACCTGGTACTGTTCCAGGCTGGTGGTGCTGATGGTCACGTCGTTGCTCACGACCGTAGAACCCGGCCAGGGGTAGGCGGTGCTCACCTGCGCCCGCACCGTGATGCGGCCCCACTCGTTCCAGGCCAGGTTCGGCAGGTCCCAGACGTAGGGGGCGCCGGCGCGCGCGGTCACGGCCTGGCCGTTGGAGGTCCAGTACGACCAGGATGGATTCACCAGCCCGGTCGGGAGCGTGTCGGTGAGGACGACGCCTTCGGCCGGCAGAGCGCCGACGTTGGTAAAGGCGAGGGTGAACGTGATCCAGTCGCCGGGGACGACCGTGGCCGGGGCTATGCTCTTTGTCACCCAGACGTCGGCCACCGGCGAGACGGCGATGGCCCATTCCACCTCGGTCTGGATGGGGTCGGTGGTGGGCGTGGGAGTGGTGTCCTGGCCGTTCTGACCCCAGAAGTTCTCGATGTCGCTCCAACTGGTCGCGTATCCTTCCGGCCCCCACGTGTCGCCGGGGCTGTGGGTGGCGATGACGTGGTAGATGTCGTGGGAAACGTTGCCGGCGTCGTTGTGCACGGGCAGACCCGGCGGGTGCGGGCGCGGGTGTTTCAGCAGCCAGCCATCGGCGACGCGGCCGGTGTACCAGGGCCAGCCCGCCACGGGGCCGACCCCGGCGAGGGGCCAGGTCCGCTCGAGCCGGTCGAAACAGGGGTCGGAGAAGGCCACAAAGCCACCCTGCTTGTCCACGCCGGGCAGGGTCACGTAGTGGCCGCCCAGCCGCACCCAGTTTGGCCCCTGCAGTTGCCAGAACCCCAGCAGCAGGATCACGTCCTCGCTGCGCTCCACCTCCTCGGCCACCCACCAGAAGTCAGGGGCCTTGACCTGGGTGATGACGTATCCCTGGCGCAGGCTGTGGTCGGTGAGATAGGCTTCGAGGCCAGTGCGCACATCGGTGACGATCGTGCCGGCGTGGATGACGCCGGTCCGCAGCCCGTCGGTGTCGAAACGGTGCGCCAGGTCTTCCACGAACTCGCCGCCGGGCGGCCAGGGTGTGCCCAAGCTGTCCACGTTGGACGGGGCATGGTCGTCCCAGGGCGGCGGCATGGTCGCGTAGGTCTGCACCAGTGGGTAGGTGTCGTTGTACGTGGTTGGGGTAACTGGCTGGGTCTCAAATTGGCTGTCGAACCACCACACGGAGTTGGCGGCGGCGACGGGGCCGCAGAAGGACCAGCGGCCGGTGGCGGGGTTCTGCCAACCATCCTGCTTCTGGTCGAAGTCTGGCACGCCGCTGGGACTGTAGTCAATCCGCGGCTGCCAACGGTCGGTGGCAGCATCCCAGGTCCCGCTGGCCTTCCAGGTATAGGGGGAGACGGCGATGGCATACTCGACCTCGACCTGGATGGAGCCGCCGAGCCAGGGACCGGCCGGAAAATCCGGGTGCGGGTTGGTGCCCAGGAAAGCGGGGTTGAAGGGATAGTCGTATGGTCCCCAGGTGCCGCCGGGGCTGTGGGTGGCCGCGATCCCATAGATGTCGTGGGAGACGTTGCCGGCGTCATTGTGGACGGTGGGGTCTGGGCCGGGGTGCGGCGGGTAGTGGGTGATCAGCGTGCCGCTGAGGACGCGGCCCGGCCCGCCGGCTTCGGCGTTGTCCACGGCCGGGTCGCTGAAGGCGATCCGGGGCATCCCCACGTCGGAGGGAGCCACTCCGGCCACGGTGACAAAGTGCCCACCCACGCGGCGCCACGTCCCGAGCATATCCTGCTCCCAGAACCCCAGGAGCAGGATCACGTCCTCGCTGCGCATCACCTCGTCGGCCACCCACTGGTAGGAGGGGGAGATGACCAGGGTCACGGCGTAGTCGTCCCACAGGCCGTGGTCGCGCAGGTAGCCCTGGATGCCGTAGAACATGCTGATGACGCTGGTGCCGGCGATGCCCTGGTTGGTGCCAAAGTAGCGATTTGCCAGATCATCCACCAGCGGGATGACGTTGCGGGGGTCGTGGTCGTCCCAGAACGGCGGCATGGTGGAGTGACTCTGCACCAGCCGATAGGTGTCGCTGACGGCCGGCGGGGCGTGGTCAGGGGTCTCGAACTTGGAATCGAACCACCAGAGGGAGTTGGCGGCCGCCACCGGGCCGCAGTGGGTCCACTGGGGGCCGGAGATCCAACCGGTCTGCCGCTGGTCAAAATCCGGCATCCCGGAGGGCGCATAGTCCTGCCAGGGTCCGGGCTTCCAGTAGAACGCGCCCCAGTCGCTGGAGGAGACCAGGTAGCCCCAGGTGGAGGGGTTGAGGTAATAGCCGCCTTGCGGCCAGTACCAGTCCTTCGGCCAGGCCGGGGTCCACACCTCCGCCACGCTCAGGCCGATGGTCCTGGTGGACGGCGACGTAAGCCCCAGCTTGGCGAAGCCGATGGCGAACTCTGCCTGCCAGCCGTAAGTGGTCAGGCGCATCGCCGCGTTCCAATTGCCGGTGGGTGGGCCGCCCCACCCGCTGCCGGTGCCGCGTCCCTCCATCAGACTTCCGCTCTTGTTGATGCACAGGAGGTAGTCGTCGGGCTGGGGCAAAGTGGCCCGGTCGCCGAGGGTATCCAGGAAGACCTGGAAGGCCGGACCGGGACCGCCCACTCCGCTGAGGGCCGTATCCGGCGAATCGAGGGCGATGTAGAGGGTGTTAGCGTTCTGGACGATGAACGCTTCCGCCGTGCCGCCGTAGGTGGGGAAGGTGAGACGGTGGGCATTGGCGTACTCGCCGGGGCTGATGGTCCCGTCCACGGTGGGCGCGGGCGGGTTGTCGTAGGGGGCATCGGCCACGTCATGGTCGCTCAGATAGGGCGGAGGTGGCGCGGACAGGGGGAGCATCCTTGGTGCCGCTGGCTCCGCCGCCAGGGAATGGGATAGGGTCAGCGCCAGAAGAGTGCCAGCCACGGTCAGGCTCACCGCCAACGCCAAAACGATCCGCCAGAAACGAATC
>FWPV01002389.1_pt1 | contig 46470 bp, 42 predicted proteins | sample 2228371 | NCBI WGS metagenome assembly FWPV01 (sample SAMEA103939776, study PRJEB20133) | metagenome | reverse complement strand
TTCCGATCTCGGAAGCCGCCGAGTCCCGGCGCGCCGTGGCGCTGCTGCGCCGCGTGCGCGGCCCGCGCCGCGACCCCGAGCTGTATGAGCTGAACGACTACCTGTGAGCGGCGCACGACAGTCTTTCCGCGTGCCGCCCGCCGCCCGTAGACCGGAGCCGCTCGACCTTGCCTTATGCGGAGGCGCCGGCCAAGCGGGCCCTCCCGAAAGCGCTTGCGCGGGAAGGCGGTCGGGCCAGCATGCGCCCCATGCTGAAGGCGGCGCTTTTCGATTGGGACGGCGTGGTGGTGGACTCCTCCGCGGCGCACAAGCGCAGCTGGGAGCTGCTCGCGCAGGAGCGCGGCCTGCCGCTGCCGGAGAACTTTTTCCCGCTCGGGTTCGGGCGCAAGAATTCGGTCATCATCCCGGACATCTACGGCTGGACGCGCGACCCGCGCGAGATCGCCGAACTCGGCGACCGCAAGGAGGCGCTGTACCGCGAAATCCTCGCCCGGACCGGGATCGAGCCGCTGCCGGGTGCGCTGGAGCTGTTCCGCGCGCTGCGTGCGGCCGGCATCCCCATGGCGGTCGGCACCTCGACGCCGCGCGCCAACGTCGACGCCGTGCTGGCGCTCATCGGCGCGGATGGATGCTTTGACGCGATCATCGCGGCCGAGGACGTGACCCACGGCAAGCCCCATCCGGAAGTGTTCCTCAAGGCGGCCGCGGCGCTGGGCGCGCCGCCCGCGGGCTGTGTGGTGTTCGAGGACGCCGTCTACGGGATTGAGGCGGCGCTGGCCGCCGGCATGAAGGCGGTGGCCTTGACCACCACCCATCCGGCGGAGTCCTTCGCCGCCGTGCGGCCCCACCGCATCGTGCCCGACCTCGCCGCGGTCAATCTGGAGCTGTTGCGCGGCCTCTGGGAGCAGCGGGTGGCCGAAGCTTGACGCGTGGGGCCGCCCGCGGCGACACTGGCCGCCGAGTCCTGTCGTCGCATGTCCAAGCCGCTGGCCATACTCGTCTACGCCCTCCTGCTGGCCTTTTTCGGGGCGTTCCTGGCGTGGCCGATCTGGCAGGTGCTGCAGGGCGGGTTTTTCGATCCCGACGGTTTCACGCTCACCTACCTCGGCGAGGTCTTCCGCAACCCGATCTATCTGGAGGGGCTGCGCAACGCCTTCGGGCTGGCGCTGTGCGTGACCGCCGGCGCGCTGCTGATCGCGCTGCCCCTGGCGTATGCGGCCGACCGCTACGATTTCCCGCTCAAGAAGGCATTCATGGGAACGGTGCTGCTGCCGATCATGCTGCCCCCGTTCGTGGGGGCGATCGGCGTCAAGCAGGTTTTCGGCCAGGCCGGGGCGTTCAACGCGCTGCTGCGGACCGTCGGCCTCCTCGGGCCGGAGCAGGCGATCGACTGGCTCGGGCGCGGCCAGTTCTGGGGCGTGGTGGTGGTGTGCGCCTTCAACCTCTACCCGATCCTGTACCTCAACGCCCTGGCGGCGCTGGCCAGCATCGACCCCGCCATGGAGGAGGCCGCCGAGAACCTCGGCTGCCGGCGCTTCCGGCGCTTCTTCCGGATCACGCTGCCGCTGATGCGGCCGGGGCTGTTTGCCGGCTGCACGATCGTGTTCATCTGGTCGTTCACCGAGCTGGGGGTGCCGCTCATCTTCGACTACTCGCGCCTGACCTCGGTGCAGATTTTTCACGGCATCAAGGACATCGGCGGCAACCCGTTCCCCTATGCGCTGGTCACGGTGATGCTGGGCTGCTCGGTCGCCTTTTACGCGCTGGGCAAGGGGCTGTTCGGGCGGCAGACTTTTGCCATGATGGCCAAGGCCGGCCACGCCGCCGAGGCGAGGCGGCCCGCCGGCCTCGTGCAGGCCGTCTGCTTCGGCCTGTTCGGGCTGGTGACCTGCTGCGCCCTGCTGCCGCACCTTGCGGTGGTGTTCATCGCCTTTGCCGGCGACTGGTACGGCAGCATTCTGCCGGAGAGCCTCACCTTGCGCAACTTCGAGCTCGCCCTCGGCCACACCCTCACCGTCAGCGCCATCCGCAACAGCCTCTTCTACGCCGCGCTGGCGACCGCCCTCAACGTCACCATCGGCATCGGCATCGCTTATGTGGTGGTGCGGACCCGCCTGCCCGGGCGCCACGCGCTCGACGCCGTCGCCATGCTGCCGCTGGCGGTGCCGGGGCTCGTCATGGCGTTTGGATACCTCGCCATGAGCCAGGAGGGGAAGTTTTTCAGCTTCATCAACGCGGTCGAGAATCCCGTGGTCCTGCTCATCATCGCCTACGCCGTGCGCAAGCTGCCGTTTGTGGTGCGCTCGGCGGTGGCCGGCCTGCAGACCACCAGCGAGACCTACGAGGAGGCGGCCCTGAACCTCGGCGCCACCCCGCTCAAGACCGCCTTCCGGATCACCCTGCCGCTGATCCTCGCCAACCTGCTGGCCGGCGCCCTGCTGGCCTTCTCGCAGTCCATGCTCGAAGTCTCCGACTCGCTGATCCTGGCCCAGAAGGCCCACTATTATCCGATCACCAAGGCCATCTTCGAGCTGATGCAGTTCCTTGGCGACGGCCGCTACATCGCCAGCGCGCTCGGCGTCTGGGCCATGGCCTTTCTGGCCGTCACCATCCTCGCAGCCTCCAGCCTGCTCGGCAAGAAACTCGGCGCGATTTTCCGGGTGTGAGGGCGATGCGCTTGCGCCGGGCGGGTCTGTTCGTGTGCGTGGCGGTCGTGCTGCTGCTCGCCGTGCGGCAGGTGTGGGGGCCGGCCCGCGCCGCCGCGGCGGCACAGCAAGGGGCGCCGGCGAGTGCGCCCCGGGCCGGCGCTCCCGTCGTTGAGGCGTTCCGGTCGTATGTGCCCGCCGGTGGCGCGACACCCGAGCCGCCCCTGCCGCCGGGCTCCCCGCACGCGATACCGGACGAGTACACCCTGACCTTCCGGGATGAAGCGGCGCTGAGGGCGTTTTGGGCGCGCGCGCAGGCCGCCGGGCTGGAGGTGTTGGGCGCCATCCCCGAGCTGCTGGCGGTGCGGGTGCGGGGCCCGGAGGCCGCCGTGCGCCAGGCGACGGGGGAGGGAATCCTGCGGCTTGACCGCAATTACTGGATACGGATGCCCGCCTTGGTGGAGCCCCCGGACCGCTGGGCGTTCGAGCTGCGCCCGGTCGAGCACAACGTGCTGCAGGCCTTGGGGGTGCCGGCTTGGCAGGACGCCGCGGAATGGGGCCGCGGCGTCACGATCGCCATCCTCGACACCGGCTGGGTCGGACATGCCGCGCTGAAGGACGCCCGCGTCCGCGTGTTGGCGGTTCCGGGGATTGGCGGGGATGACACCCTCTCGCCGCACGGCACCGCTGTGGCCGGCCTGATCGGCAGCACCGACCCGTTTGCTCCCGGCGTCGCGCCGGGGGCCGAGCTGCTCGCCATCCGGGTGCTGGACGGGGCGGGCCGGGGCGACGCATTCAGCCTTGCCGCCGGCATCCTGCTGGCCGTGCACAACGGCGCCCGCGTGATCAACATGAGCCTGGGCGGCTACGGCGACTCGGAAGTGCTGCGGCGTGCGGTCGCCTATGCGGCCGCCCGCGGCGTCGTGCTGGTCGCCTCGGTCGGCAATGACGGCATCGGCATGGTCGGCTATCCGGCCGCCTATCCGGAGGTCATCGCGGTGACCGCGGTCGACGCCCGCGGAAACCGTCCGCCCTTCGCCAACCACGGGCCGGAGGTCGACATTGCCGCGCCCGGCTACGAGGTGCACGCCTTATGGGCCGACGACCAGTACGTCTATTTCAACGGCACCTCGGCGGCCGCGCCCTTGGTGGCGGGCATGGCCGCCCGCATCCTCCAGTCCGGCATGGCCGCCGATCCCGAGGGCGTGCGCGCCCTGCTGCTCGGACTGGCCGACGAGGCCGGGCCGCCGGGACCCGACCCGTACCACGGCGCCGGCGTCCTGAGCGCCCAGCGCATCGAGGCCGCCGGCAAAACCGGGGTTTACGACATTGCGGTGGCCAGTTTTCATCCCGTTTTGGAGGAAGGGGAGGCGGGCGCCTTCCTGCTGCAGGTGACCTTCCAGAACCGGGGGACCGAGGTCCTGCCGGCAACCGCGGCGGAGGTGGTCGTCGGTTCCGAGTCCTACTCCTATCGGTTCCACAATCTCGCCCCGGGGGCCGTCGAGAGTGTCACCGTACCCCTGTCCAAGGCGCTGATCCAGTCCGGCCAGTCGGTTCAGGTGTGGGCCGAGGCCGGCCTGGCCGACGGGGGCACGGACAGCCGCCCGGCAAACAACCTGCGGGGCCTGCGGATCGGGCCCCGGCCGCGGGAATAGCGGCCCGGGCCGCCCCCGCCATTTCGCGCAGAAAAACGCTTGCCATGCCGGTGGGGGTCTGAGACGGTGCCCGACTCTTTGTCCCGCGCCACGGTAGCGCGGGACGTTTTGAACCAACCAAACACATAACCTCAACCATCCGGCGGGACACTCCGGCCCGACGGGTGCTCTACAAGGAGTACGCACACATCATGTCATCCGTAATGGAAGAACTGCTGGCCCAAAGCCGGTTTGAAAGCCTCGTCGAAGGCACGATCATCAAGGGCATCATCACCGAAATCCGCGACAACGAAGTCATCCTCGACATCGGCGCCAAGGCGGAGGGCGTCGTCCCCGCGAGCGAATTCATGGACATTGGCGAACTGCAGGTGGGCGAGGAAATCGAGGTGTTCCTTGAGAAGCTGGAGGACCGCGAGGGCAACCCGGTCATCTCCTACGACAAGGCCCAGCAGAAGAAGAATTGGGAGAACATTCTCGCCCAATGCGAGGAGGGCTCGGTCATCAGCGGCCGGGTCCGCAGCAAGGTCAAGGGCGGGCTGCTCGTCAATGTCGGGGTGGACGCGTTCCTGCCGGCCTCGCAGATCGACATCCAGCCGCCCAAGAACCTGGACCAGTACATCGGCCAGACTTACGATTTCAAGGTTCTCAAGATCAACACCGACCGCAAGAACATCGTCATTTCGCGCCGCGAGCTGATCGAGGAGCAGCGGATGGAGAAGCGCCGCCGCCTGCTCGAGGAGATCAAGCCGGGGGACATCATCCGCGGCACGGTCAAGAACATCACCGATTACGGCGCGTTTGTGGACCTCGACGGGCTCGACGGCCTGCTGCACATCACCGACATGAGCTGGGGGCGCATCAGCCACCCGAGCGAGATGCTGCGGGTCGGCGAGGAGATCGATGTCATGATCATCGAGGTGGACCGCGAGCGCGAGCGGGTTTCGCTGGGCCTGAAGCAGACCACCAAGAATCCGTGGGAGGGCATCGAAAACCGCTACCCGGTCGGTGCGCGGGTGCGGGGCAAGGTGGTCAACCTCGTCCCCTACGGGGCCTTCGTCGAGCTCGAGGAGGGCGTGGAGGGCCTGGTGCACGTCACCGAACTGTCGTGGGTGCGCCGGGTCAACAAGCCCGGCGAGGTGCTCAAGGTCGGCGACGAGATCGAGGCGGTGGTCCTTGGCATCCAGAAGGACGAGCAGAAGATCAGCCTGTCGGTGCGCCAGCTTGAGCCCAACCCGTGGGACATGGTCCGCCACAATTACCCGGTTGGCGCACGGGTGCGCGGCAAGGTGCGCAACCTCACCAGCTACGGCGCGTTCGTCGAGCTCGAGGAGGGGATCGACGGCATGGTGCACGTCTCCGACATGTCGTGGACGCGCAAGATCAACCACCCCTCCGAGGTGGTCAAGAAGGGCGACGAGATCGACGCCATCGTGCTCGATGTCGATCCGGAACAGCAGCGCATCAGCCTTGGCATGAAGCAGCTGACCCTCGACCCGTGGGACGAGATCGACACCCACTTCAAGATCGGCGACCTGGTCACCGGCAAGGTGAGCAAGATCACCAGCTACGGGGCGTTTGTGGAGCTCAAGGAGGGCATCGACGGCCTTGTCCACATCAGCCAGATCAGCGAGGAGCGCATCGAGAAGGTGCGCGACGTGCTCAATGTCGGGGACGAAATCCGCGCCCGCGTGATCAAGATCGACCGCAACGAGCGCCGCATCGGGCTGAGCATCAAGGCGGCGCATTACGACGCCAGCCAGCTGGCGGCGGAGACGGCCGCGTTCGACAATCTCGGCAGCAACGAGCTCACCAGCCTCGGCGACATTCTCGACGAGGCCACCCGCGAGTAGGCCCGCCGCCACGCCGGTCGGCGCGGCCGCCGTGCCCTTGCCGGACTTTTCCGGAAGCGATTAACAGAACCGCTCCACCGCCCATTCCGGCGGGACGGGCGCGCCCTCGCGCAGCAGGGCCAGCAGGGCCAGCGCGGCGGCTGGCGCCTGCAGCACGCCCTTGGAGCCGAGGGCGTTGAGGATGAACCAGCGGGGCTGCCGGGGATGGGCGCCGACCACCGGGTGGTAGTCGCTGGTGATGGCGCGCACCCCGGCCACTTGGTCCACCACATGAAATGGGATCGGGGTGAGCAGGCGCAGGCGTTCCTGGAGTTCCAGCGCCCCCTCGACCGTGGGGGCGCTGTCGAAATCCTTCCAGCCGTAGGTGGCGCCCACCCGCCACAAATCCTCCCCGAGCGGCTGCACCCAGCAGGTCTGGTTGTAGATGCGGTCGCGCGGCAACGGCTCCTCGAAGCGCACGATCAGCATCTCCCCCTTGGCCGGGTTGTGCGGAATGAACCGCCAGTGCGGATTGTTGGCGGCCTGCCAGCCCTCGCAGAGGATGGTCAGGGGGGCTTGGTTGCTTGATGGTTGTTCGGGGGCCCAGGGCTCCTCGATGAGGCGGTTGTGGGCCTGCAGCCATGCGCGGGTGGCCCGCACCAGCAGCGGCAGGTCGGCCCAGCCGCCGCCGCGGGTGATGAAGCTGCCGTACACGTCGTTGAGGTGCGGGAAGGTGTTGTCCGGAAACCGCTCCGCGACATAGGCTTCCCATTCCTCCCGGCTGAGGTTTTTTTCCAAGCGGTCAACCTGGGTCGGTTCCGCGAACATGCGCAGGATCGGGCAGGGGTGCCAGATGCGAATCCCGAGGTGCCGCTCCACCACCGCCATCACCTGATGCAGCGCCCCCAGCAGGTCCTCCAAGCGATCGGGGGGCCGGAAATTGCGGCCCGCCAGCGGGTTGACGATGCCGGGCGCCACCACCGTGGCCCGGCCCGGCAGCGCGACGTCCTGCACCGTGAAGGCAATGCCGGCATCGTGGAACAACAGCGCCATCAGGCTGCCACTGAGACCTTGCCCGACGATGCGGACCGGCGTTCCATTGACCAGCGGCGGGTTGGTTCGGTTGGGGGCTTGCATTTTGAGCGGTCCGGTTTAGCGTGCCGACTCCAATCAACAAAGGCTATTCGGCATGGATTTGGGAGCGCAAGGTATCAAGTCGGTTTTCCAGCGCCCGAACCTCGGGCTGTTGTTGGCGCGTCTGGCGGTGGGAGTGGTGCTCGTCGTGGCCGGTTGGGGCAAGATTTCCGCCGGCACGGAGGTGCTGCACGCCGTCGGCGCCAATGTCAAATATGTCGGCCTCCAAGTCGGCTCGAACAACGCCTTCACGCTGTTTTTCGGCGCGGTGGCGGCCGGTACCGAGCTGATTTGCGGCGCGCTGCTGATCCTCGGGCTGCTGTTCCGCACCTCCGCCGCCCTGTTGTTCCTGACCATGGTGGTGGCCACCGCGATGAAGGTGCAGGTCAGCGGCGGCGACCTGCAGCAGTTCGGCTACCCGATGGTGGTCGGGGCGGTGCTGCTGGCCCTGTTGTTCACGGGACCGGGCCGGTTTGCGATCCAGAAGGATTGAATCCGTAGGTCTCCAGCATCGTCGCGACGGTCGCCGGCAGGGTCGCGTAGCGCGCCCCGCTGTCCACCACGGCGGCGCAGCAGTGCAGGTAGCCGAGCGCTTGCGTGAAGCCCGGCCGGTGGGCGGTGTTCTCCAACCAGCCGCCCAGCACACCGAATGCTTCCAGCCAGGCCTCGAGCGATTCCGCCGAATCGTCCACTTCACGGAAAAATTCCTGGATGGCGGCCGTAGCATCCGGCTCGCGGGCCAGCATCCGGGCCAAGTGCCGCGCCGTGGCCGGCCTTGGCAGCGCCCGCGCCAGCCGCTCGAGGTCGCCTTTCGCCATTTGCGGCAGCATCCCCAGCGCTTGGCGCCACGCCAGCGCCAGTGAAGCCGCGCCCCCCGCGCGCTGCGCCGCCAGCCGTCCGATCAACCCCTCCCGCCCGGCGGCGATGTGGCCGGCGGTGTCTGTCCCTTCGGGTTCTCCCGCGCGTTCTCCGTGTTTTGCGGGGTCTGTCTCTTGCGCGCTCATGCTTGCTCCGAAACTGTTCCCATCCGCCGCCCCGCCGCAACCCCTCCCCGCGCTTTTCCTCTTGCCCCCGGTCCCCTCCTTGGCCAATCCTCCACCCCTTTCCCGCGGCCATCCGGAGAGGTGACAGAGTGGCCGATTGTGCACGACTGGAAATCGTGTGTGCCCCAAAAGGGTACCGGGGGTTCGAATCCCCCCCTCTCCGCCAGTTGACATTGCCGGGAACAAGCCGGAGCGGGGTGCCGGGGCTTGCCCTCCGCGGTTGGGCGCCGCACAACGGTTGGCATGGGCCACGTCCTCGGCACGCTGTTTCCGGTGTTTGCGGTGATTGCGCTGGGCTACGGGCTGGCGCGGAGCGCGTTCGTTTCGCACGGGTTCCTGACCGAGCTGAACCGGCTGGTTTACTACGTGTCGCTGCCGGCGCTGATCATCCACAGCCTGGCCAACGCGCGGCAGCTGCCGGAGGGGACGGCGGCGCTGTTGCTGGTCTTTCTGGGAGCGACCGGCTGCGTGATCGGCCTCGCGTTCCTTGCCGGCCGCCTGCTCCGGCTGCAGCGCTGGCAGTACGGCACCTTCGTGCAGGCGGCCCTGCGGGGCAATCTCGCTTTCATCGGCCTGCCGGTGATCGCCTACGCCCTGCGCGCGGAGGACAGCGCGACCGTGACCGCGGTGCTGGCCCAAGCCGTCGTGGTGTTCGCGCCGACGATGCTTTTCTACAACACCGTCTCGGTCATCCTGCTGGTCGTCAGCGGCCAGCAGGGCGCCGGCGGCGGGCCGGGCGAGGCCGTGCGCGGCATCGTCACCAACCCGCTGATCCTTGCCGCGCTGGCCGGCGCGCTGACCGTCCTGCTGCCGTCCGGGCTGCCCGGGCCGCTCAACAGCACGCTCGACTATGTGGGCCGGCTGGCCGGGCCGGGCGCGCTCTTGTGCGTGGGGGGCGCCATGGCCATGGTCTCGATGCAGGGACGCCACCGCAGCGCGCTGTGCGCGGCCGTGCTCAAGACCGCCGGCGTGCCGTTGGGCGCATGGCTGCTGAGCCGGCCGTTCGGCCTCCCGGACACCGCCACCCTTGTGCTGATGGTGTTCGCCGCCACCCCCACTGCGGTGGCCAGCTACGTCATGACCAAACAACTGCGCGGCGACGAGGCGATGGCCGCCGGGGCGATCGTCATCAGCACGCTGCTGTCGGCCCTGTCCCTCGGCGCGGTGGTCGCGTTGTTCTGAGCGGGACGCCGGTCACAGCCACCAAAACCGCATCTTTGAGCGCCTGGCGGCATCACTGCGGCGGCCAGCGCACATGGAAGGGCCCGCGGAAAGGGGCGCTGTCGGGCGGCAGCTCCGCGTTGAACCGTCCGTCATACCACCCGCTGTCGGCGGTGTGGAACGACAGGGTCGGCTGGATGGCGGTGAGGCGGCGCGGACCGACCGGCGCGTTGAAGAAGACCGTGACCTTGCGCAGCGGCAGCAGGCTCGCGTAGGTGCCACGGTTGTTGATGAAATAGCCGGAGTCGGGCAACACGTTGCTCAGGTCTTCCCAGCGGTCGGTGATCCAGCCCTCGGTGACCGCGCCGTCCTCCTCGTAAGTCCAGTAGCCCATGCCCTCGTCAAAAACGATCCGCAGCCGGCCGGCGCCGATGTCGAGGCGCAGCTCGGTGCCGGGGTTCAGTAGCGATTCGGCAATGACCGGCAAATGGCTGTAGTCGATGGCGGTGATTTGGTAGAATTCGCTTTCAATTTCCTCGGGTGGATTGAAGACGCCGGTGACGCCAACCCGGAACGCCGGGTCCGCATCCACGCTGAGGACGTTGCCCAGCAGCAGCCAATCGCGCAGGTTCTCGCCGCCCATCACCGTGTAGTCGGTGTAGGGGCGGCGCGGCCATTTGAGGAACACCTCGGTTCCTTCATGGCCCCTTTCGAAGACCAGCTGCAGCGTCTCCCTGCCGAACCGCGGCAGGCCGTGCGCCGGGTCGCTCCAGTCGAACGCCGCCAGCCCCGGCCCGTGGATGGTGACCTTGACCATGGTGATCGGCGTGAGCGGCTGCTCCCGCGCGCCGGTCGGGAAGCGGCCCGAGTCATTGAAGCCGTCAACGATCTCCCTGCCCCCGATGATGGTGCCGAACACCGAGTGGTAGTCGTCGAGAAACGACGCGTCGCCGAGGGTGATGAAAAACTGCGACCCGTTGGTGTGCGGCCCGGAATGCGCCATCGACAGCCGATAGGGTCCGTCGTGACGCAGTTGCGGGTGGAATTGGTCCTGGAACACGTAGCCGGGGCCGCCGGCGCCGGTGCCGGTCGGATCGCCGCCCTGAATCACGAATCCGTGGACCAGCCGGTGGAAAATCAGGCCGTCGTAATAGGGCGTGTTCTCGCGCACCCGCGCGCTGCGCGGGTCGATCCACGGCTGACCGCCGGTGGCCAGCCCGATGAAATTGGCGCAGACGCGCGGCGCCTGCTCGACGTGCAGCTCGGCCCGGATCGTGCCCAACGGCGCCCCGCCGTGTTTTAGCTCGAGGTCCGCGTAAACCTGCGCGCGCAGCGGGGCCGCAAAGAGGCACAGGCCCAGGAGGGGAAGGGTGACCCGATTCATGCCGCCGACTGTGGCGAGCCCGTCGCGGAAACACAAATGTTCTCTCACGTAGGGACGGGGCCTGCGAAGAGCGGTTAAGGGCCGTTCCTTCCAGTTGGTAAACGCAGGGCAACGCAGAAAACAGGCGCGGAGCGCCGCACGATCAGTAGCCGTGGTCGACCCCGACGAGCGCAAGCGAGTCGGGGGAGACCACGGACCCCGCGCCAGCAGCGTTGGAGCCGCGTCAGCGGCGACCGATGCCATTACGGTCGGGCCGCCGCTGACGCGGCTCGCCAATTTGAACCCGCGTCACCGTGGGCTCCCCCCGCTTCACCCTCGCGTTGCTCGGGCTTCGCGGGGATCGCCCACGGCTACGGTCGCGACGGCGCTCCGCGCCTGTGAGTCCCGCCTCCAAGGCCGCACCCGCTCGAAAGGCGAGGTCAAAACTTTTTGGTTAGCGCATTGATCTGGACTGCTGCCTTGACCCGGGCGCGGATTTACGGAAAGTCATCCTCGTCCACGCTTCCCCTTTCCTGATGCTGTTGCCGGTCCTCAACCGGTCTTTCCGGCGCTCAGTCCCGCCGATTGCCGCCGCGCTGCTGGCCCTGCTGCCGGGCCCGCTGGCAGGGCTGATCGTCGTCACCGGCGACAACGCGCAGACCGCGACCGACCCCGGCGGCGGTGTGCCGTGGCATCAGGTGGCGCGGGTGACCAATGCGGCGGGGACCGCTTACAATTACGGCTCCGCGGTGTACCTTGGCGCGCGCTTCATGCTGACCGCCAACCATGTCAGCCTGAGCGGCAACCATGTCACCTTCGACGGCGTGACCACACTTGTCCGCGACACGGCTTTCCCTCCCGTGCAAGTTGCCCCCGGGGTCGACCTCAAGGTGTTCCGCATCGCCGCGGACCCGGGCATGCCGGGCGTGCCGCTGTACACGCACGCATTAAACGCTTCCCCCGACGCGGATGTGGGCACGGCATCCAAACTGGTCGGCTGGGGAGTCGGCCGCAATCCAGCGCAGGCGCCGCCGGCCGATCCCGACGCCAATGTCACATGGAACTGGGGCAGCGCCGCCGCCACGTCGATCCGGCGCTGGGGGAACAATTCGCCGGTCGTTGCGGACTCAATCGCCTACAGCCACGGTGGATTCAATTATGACTTCGATGTGCTGGTCACCCAGTTGTTCCGCCGCGGTCTGACCGGCGACGACAACCATGCCGCGCTGGCCTATTACGATTCCGGGTCAGCACTGTTCCAACAGCATGGAGGCGTTTGGTTCCTGGCAGGGGTGCCGGTGACGGTCAGCGTGGCCAATTCGTCGACGTTTGCCGGGGTCGGCGGCGAAAGCGACCCGGCCGGCGACCTCAATTTCTTCGCGCGCATCGCCAGCTACGCGACGCAGATCCTGCAGCTCATCCTCGGGAGCTACAGCAGCGGCTACGCCGACTGGGCGCTGGACGCGTTCCCGCCGGGCACCCCGGTGGACGCGCTCGTTCCCGACGCCGACCCGAACAACGACGGGGTGGTCAACCTGCTGGCCTACGCCTTCAACCTCGATCCGCTCGCCACGCCGCGCGACCGGCTGCCGCAGTCGGTCATCGAGCAGGGCGAGGGCGGCGGCGAAGTGGTGTTCCGCTACCGCCGCAACAAGTTGGCCGCCGACCTTGCCTACACGGTGCAGGTGTCGAGCGACATGGCCGCGTGGACGGCCGCTGCCGGCGCGCCGGTGGTGATCGATCCCGATACAGACGGCGACGGCCGCACCGAAGTGGTCGAGGCGCGCGTCCCGCTGGGCGCGCCGGGCACGCCCACGCTAGTGCGCCTCAGCGTGGAGCTTGCGCCCTGATCCCACGCACCGCCCATGCAGGGGCGATGCCGGCGTCGCCCGGCGGGGCACAGGCGGCGGCGGGGGCGCCGCCGCCACGGGGCAGGCGCTGCCGTCATTTGCGTTGCCCCGCTTCCATTGGGCGGGTCTGCTTCGGTGAATGGACGGAATCGGGCTGGAGGTGGTGCTGGTGCTCATGCTGGCGGCGTTTGTTTCCGGCGTGGTGGACGCCATCGGCGGGGGCGGCGGGCTGCTGACCGTGCCCGCGCTGCTGTGGGCCGGACTCAGCCCGGTGCAGGCGCTGGCCACCAACAAGTTGCAAAGCAGCTGGGGCACCGCGGCGGCGGCCCTCAACTTCCATCGGAACGGGCACTTGCAGTTGCGGCGCATGTGGCCGGTCGTGGCGCTGACCTTCGCCGGCGCGGCGGCCGGCACGCTGGCGGTGCAGCGGGTCGACCCGCGCTTCCTCACCGCGTTCATCCCGTTCCTGCTGGTCGGGGTGGCGGTGTATTTCCTGCTGCAGCCGCGGCTGGGCGAGGTGGACCGACGGCACCGGATCGGTGTCTGGCCGTTCGCGCTCACCAGCGGCTTCGGCATCGGGTTTTACGACGGCTTCTTCGGCCCGGGCACCGGATCGTTCTTTGCGCTGGCTTGCGTGGCGCTGCTCGGGTTCAACCTGCTCAAGGCGACGGCCCATACCAAACTGTTCAACCTCACCAGCAATCTCGCCTCGCTGCTGTTCTTCGCGATCGGCGGCAAGGTCGTGTGGCTGGTCGGCCTGCCCATGGCCTTGGCCCAAATTGCCGGCGGATTCATCGGCTCCCACTTGACCCTGCGCCTCGGCGCCCGTATCGTGCGCCCGGTGCTGGTGGTGGTGTCGCTCTTGCTGACGGTGCGGCTGGTCGCGGGCGATCCCGACAACCTCATCCGCCAGTGGCTTGGATTTTAACGACCGACAACGATGAACAAAACCAACCGTAACGGAAAATGGACCGCGCTCCTCATGGCGCTGACCGCGGGCGCGCTGTGGGCGCAGCCGCTGGGAGAAACGCCGGGCGCGTGGCAGATGGAGCTCAAGGCCGGGGCCGGCTATTCCTTCCCCGGCAGCCTGCGCGGCGGCGCGGAGGTGGAAGGCGAGTATTTCAGCGCCAAGGCGGAGGCCAGCCACGCGCAGGGGCGCGACTGGCGCGCCACAATCGGGGTGGGCAGCCTGCGCTGGAACGCGGACTGGTCGGCGCCCGTGGATATCGGCGTGGCGGTGGAGCGGCCGTTCGACCGGGTCGAGAAGATCGCGCTCGACGGGTCGCTGTCTTACCGCATTGACGAACGGCTCGGCGCGGTCGGGTTCGGCGGGATCGGCTGGGCGCGCGCCCGGGGCAGCGCGGCGCTGGCGCCGCTGGCCCGCAGCAAGGGCGACACCTACACCCTCGGCGCCGTGGTAACCTACCAGGCGCGCCCGGACCTCACGCTGTCCGGCGGGCTGCTGTTCGCCACGGCGCTCGAGGACAGCGACCTGCTCATCCCGGTAGTGGCGGTTCGCTACCGCCACGACGACCACTGGACCCTGCGCCTGTTCGACGCATCCGGCATCGGCAACCTCGACATCTTCGCGGTCGACTACGCGCCGCGCGGCGACGCGTCGCTGCGCTACAGCCTGTCGGCCCAATGGGCCAACGAGTCCTACCTGCTCGGGCGGCGCCCGGATGGCGGCCGGCGCGTCGCGGTCGAGGACCGCGCCTACCGGCTGCTGGCCGGCGCCACCTGGGAAGTCGGCGACGGCTTCTTTTTGCAGCCGTACCTCGGCTACGACCTGTACCGGAAACTGAAATTCCTGTCGGCCAAGGAGACGCTCGCCTCCCACCGGGTGCGCGACGGCTGGGTGGCCGGCCTCAACGCCGGCTGGCGGTTTTAGGCGCGACTTTCAGAAGTGGTGCACCCAGCGCGCGTTCAGGCGCGTGCCTTCGGGGCGGTTTTCCGCGGCGGTCTCAAAGTAGGCGTTGAGGAAGAGGTGGTCCTCCGGGGAAAAGCTGTACAGCAGCCCCGGACCGAGCGCCCACACGCGCTCCTTGAGGCCGGGTTCCTTCACGCCGTCGATCCGGGTGTTCTGAATCTGCTCGAAGAAGAACCCGTTGAGGCCGATCCGCAGCCGCTGCTCGATCACCGCGTAAGAGACGGCGAAGTTGGCGTGCACCGCCATGCCCGCCTTGAAGCTGTCCCGACCCGTGATGACCGGCGGGGAATCATTGCTGGCGTTGAGCAGCAGGTGCAGGCGCAGGCTGGCGGTCCAGCGCGGGCCGAGAAACACGGTCCCCGACCAGTACGGGTTGAACGAGAAGTGGTTGCTGCCGGCGTTGATCGCGTAGGCGCTGTTGTAGGCGCCGGTCGGGAAAATCATCTGCAGCTCCACCCGCTGCATGTAGCGCGGGCCGTGGTCGCCCATCACCGGGCCCCACTGGATGTAGGGGCCGACCAGCAGGTCGCCCACGCCGCTGTGGGTCGTCAGCGGCAGCCCGTCCGGCTTCAGGTCGAGGCTCACCACCGGCAGGATGACGTTGACGCCCCACTTCCCGCCCATCAGGTCCCGGTCGGATTGGTAGACCACCTGCGTGAGCGAGATGTAGGCGTCCAGTTCCGGGCGGAACGGGCCGAAGGCGTGGCCGCCGTCGGGACCGGCGAATGTGTCCGCCGACCACCACTGCAGATACTGCTGGAAGTACCAGCCCGGGCCGGCCGGCGGCCCGCCGTCCACAAAGCTGGTGAAGCCGAGGTTCACGCTCGGCTGCTCGTAGGCGAGCGCCGGCAGGGGTAGCAGCGCGGCAAGGAGGAGGATTTTTGGTTTCATGGCTGATGGTTGATGGTTGATGATTGGTTGATGGCGGATGGCGGATGGTATTTATTTGGCGGAGGGCTGGTGTTGACGATCAAAAAAAAAGCGGGCCGGTAGCGGCTGCTGCGCCACCGGCCCGGGAGATAGGCCAAAGCCCGCCTGTTAAGATGGATGAATTACGGCCGTTCCTCCGTCAGGTTGAGGTGGATGAAGCGCCGCGGCTCGGTCGGGATGATCACGTCGACCGGCCCCTCCGCGGGCACTTCCATGAGGGTGTCCCACAGGTCGAGATCGGTGGAAGTCTCGACGCGGCAGCGGACGCCGTCGGTCAACGGGGCCGGCTGGAAGTGCAGCCTGAAGTCCGAGCCGGCCATCTGTTCCCAATGCACATGGTCGGCGATCGCCTCGGGTTCGAACGGGTTCAGCCCGAAGTAGTACTCAAGCCCGAGCGGGATGCCGTCCTGGTCGAGGTCGTCCTCGGCGCCGTAGCCCGGCAGCCCTTCCAGCAGCAGGCCATACCCCTTGCGCCAGGCGGTGAACGACGGGGCGACGTGGATCGGCCACATGGATTCGCGGGTGTTGCCCCGGTCATCCACGACCCTTGCGCGCACAGCCCAGAGCCCGGGCCACAACTGACCGGTGTCCAGTCGGGTGGAATAGCCGTCCTCCGGATCGGCGTCGGCGCCGATGTCCATCCATTCGCCATCCGGTACCGCGACCGAGAAGGTGCAGGTGGCCTCGTCGAGGTCCTCGGGCGGGGCCGCCGCCGCGCGCACGTCGACGATGCCGGCCACGGTGGCGCCGGGCATTGGCAATTCCGGCATTGGCATGGGCGCGCTGTTGTCGATCCACACGGAGACCTCGTGGGTGCCCTCTTGGCCGAAGAAGTTGGTCATCGTGACGCGCAGCCGGGCATGACCGTCCGGGTATTCGTGGGTATTCCATGGCACGGACCAGCCATCCATGCCGTCCCAGTCGGTTCCGATCGAGCGCCAGAGTTCGTCGCCCTGCGCCTTGGCGTGGAAGTCCGCACGCGTGATGCCCGCCGAGAGGGAGTGCGCTTCGCAAGTCACCCCGCCATGCACGGTGTCGCCGCATTCCGGGTGCGCCCATTCGGGCACTGGCTGGGGATCGGCATGGTTCGGCGGCATGCGCTCGTCGAGTTCATCGATCCGCCCATGGAGGCGTGCGCGGTCTGCCGGCTCCGGCACATGGGTCTCATCGATACCGTCCCGCAAATCCCCCAACGCGTCCCGGGCCAGCGTGTAATCGCCGAATTTCCATGAGTCGAACGCGGCTTGCCACTTCAGCAGCAAGACATTCACGTATTCGGGCGGCTGGGTTGGCGTGCTGGCGAGGTCATCGCCCAGGATTTTGTAGTGGGAGTAGATGCCAAAGACGCCCCATGGGCTCAGGGGGTCGGAATGCCAGATGTCGACCACGGCTTTGCAAGTCGACCGGGTCCAGCCGTCCCAATAGGCGGTGGCCTTGTAATTGCGTATTTCCAAACGGAACGGTCCATCCACTGCGGAATGGGCGGTGATGGTCCCCAACAAGGGACCGCCCCCGGGGCCGGGGCTGGATGTGGTCGTTTGCGGGTCTGGATAGGGCGGCCAACTGGTACCGAAGTCGAGCTTGTTCGACTCAACCGGCTCCCAAGTCTTCCATTTGGCCCTGTCCGGCGGCGGGTCACCGGGATTGTCCAAAAGGACATTGATGGTGGCGGGCGTGCCATGCGACACCACTTGGTATTTCGGAACGCACTTGATGCGGGGTCCGCCGGCCATTCCGGGCACGGGTTGTCCCGGCGGCGGCACGCCGGGATCGCTGTGCTTCTTGTTCGGGTGGAACAGGAAGTCCTCGGTCTCGCCGTAGGTGAACGAGCCGGTGCCGTCCCAGCCGATGGGCACGGTCTGGTCGCGGGTCAGGGTGATGCGCATCCAGAAGATTTGCGGCGCCAGTTGGGCGCCCAGTCCCCACGGGATGGTCGCGGTGATCCACTTGGACTCGCCGGGCTGCACCGGCGCCACCATATTCTGGATCACGTGCTCGTAGGGCGAACCGGGATTGCACCAACTGCCGCTCTGGTCCCAGTCGATGAGCATGTTCACATAGCGGTTGGCCGCCGGCGCGCCTGCCGCCACGCTGACTTTGAAGGTCACCGTCGCCTGCGGCGGCAGCGAGACCAGGGTCAGGAAGAACGGGATCGGCGGCAAGGCGTCGTCGTTTGGATCAAGGTTGACCACCTTGGCGTCCGCCTCGACATCCGGCACCAGCGCGCCCAGCCATTCCTGGCCGGGGATGGAGTGGCGCGCGCCGTTGCTGGCCAGCAGGGTGGGGAAGTTGCCGGTCACAGACGGTTGGCCGGGAATCACCGGATAGCCGGCGCCGCTGCCGTCGGGCGCGTCGCCGAAATCGAATTGGGCGTAAAGCAGGGGAGCGAGGAAATATCCGGCAAGCAGCAACAGGGATGCCGGCCATCGGGAAAGCCCGCCCTGGGCGGGCGAGGTTTGGTTTTTCATGGCTCTGGATAGTATTGTGTTGAGGTACAGCGCGGGGGCCGAACCAGATTTTCTAATCAAACTTCCGGACCAAAGTCAACGGGGATGTCGGGCGCTCCCTTGGGAGGCCGTGTATTGGCTTGCGCGGCACCTGCGAGCGGCCCACACTGCCCGCCATGGTGCGCGGATTGGTTTACTCTCTGATCGCGGTTTCCTTGTTTTTGCTGGCCGGGGCCGGCTGGCTGGCGCTGCGGTCCGTGGATGCGGACACCCTGGTGCTGTGGGGCGGCTGGCTGTTGCTGGTGTGCCTGTTCGCGGTCGGGCCATTGTTTTTCGCACTTGGCTACTGGCATCACCGGCGGCTGCATCCGCGCGAGCCGCACTGGGACCGCGAGCTGGGCGAATAGCGGAGAAAACTTGCGCCGGCCGGGGCGGTTTCAACAGTACCGCGCATGACGAGCGAGGCGGAGGTGTCCGGTCCGGAGGTGGCCATCCTGGATTACGGGATGGGCAATCTGCGCAGCGTGCACCGGGCGTTCCTTGCGGTCGGGGCCGCCGCCCGCATCGTGCGCGCTCCGGCCGAGGTGGGAACGGCCCGCGCCCTCGTGTTTCCCGGCCAAGGGGCGATCGTCGACACCATGCGGCTGCTGCGCGAGCTGGACTGGGTGGCCTTCCTGACGGAATGGATCGCCGCCGACCGGCCGTTTTTCGGCATTTGCCTCGGCCTGCAGGCCTTGTTCACCTTCTCCGAGGAGGGCCAGACCCCCGCGCTCGGCATTTTCGGGGGCACGGTGCGGCGTTTCCCGTTCGCCCCGGAGTCCGGCATCAAAATCCCCCACATGGGCTGGAACCAGGTGCGCTTCACCCGGCCCGACGATCCGCTGCTGGAGGGAATCGACCCCCGCGCCGACCAATTCTACTTCGTGCACAGCTATTATGTGGCGCCCGCGGAACCGGCGCTGGTCTGGGGCACCACCGAATATGGCGGGATGGAGTTCTGCAGCGCGATCCGCCACGGCCGGCTCGTGGCCACCCAGTTCCACCCGGAAAAGTCGCAGCAAAAGGGCCTGCGGCTGTACCGGAATTTCGTGCGGTCGCTCGCCTCCGCGCCGCCATGAACCGCGCCGTCCGTTGACGATTGCCAAATCCGCAAAATCCCCAAACTGTAACGGCCTATGAGCACCGAACGCGTGGCTAAACTCATCCTCGACGGAAAGGAATACAACTACCCGGTCATTGTCGGGACCGAAAACGAGAAGGCCATCGATATCCGCAAGTTGCGCGGCGACACCGGCTACATCACGTTTGACGACGGCTACGGCAACACCGGCTCCTGCCTGAGCAGCATCACCTACATTGACGGGGAGAAGGGCATCCTGCGCTACCGCGGCTACCCGATCGAGGAGCTGGCGGAAAAGTCGACTTTTCTGGAGGTCGCCTACCTGATCATTTACGGGGAACTGCCGACCCGCGCCCAATTGGACGCGTTCCGCAAGAAGATCGGCGGGGCGGCGGGGCTGCACGAGGACTTCCGCCACCACTTCGAGGGGTTCCCGCAAAAGGCCCACCCGATGGCCGTGCTCAGCTCGATGCTCAACTCGCTCGGCTGCTATTACCCGGAAATGTCCAGCAACAACCGCGAGCAGGATCTCGAGCATTTCGACGAGAGCGCCGCCCTGCTCATCTCGAAGGTGCGCACCATCACCGCCGCCACCTACCGCATGAGCAGGGGCCTGCCGTTGAACTACCCGCGCAAGGACCTGCGCTATGTGCAGAACTTCCTGCACCTGATGTTCACCGAGCCGTATGACGAATACGAGACCCCGGCCGCCGTCACCGAGGCGCTCGACCTGTTCCTGATGCTCCACGCCGACCACGAGCAGAACTGTTCCACTTCCACCGTCCGGATGGTCGCCAGCGGCGGGGCCAACCTGTTCGCCTCCGTGTCCGCCGGCGTCAGCGCCCTGTGGGGCCCCCTGCATGGCGGGGCCAACACCGCCGTCATCCAGATGCTGGAGGACATCCATGCCAGCGGCGATGACGGCAGCCGCTTCATCAAAGCCGCCAAGGAAGGCAAGGCCCGCCTGATGGGCTTCGGCCATCGCGTCTACAAAAACTACGATCCGCGCGCCAAAATCCTCGGCAAGGCCGCCGAGCGCGTGCTGGACGCCCTCGGGCTGCAGGACCCGCTGCTGGACATCGCGCGCCATCTCGAGCAGACCGCGCTCCAGGACGAGTACTTCATCGAGCGCAAGCTGTACCCCAACGTGGACTTCTACAGCGGCATCGTGCTCAAGGCGATCGGCATCCCGGTGAACATGTTCACGGTGATGTTCGCGATCGGGCGCATGCCCGGCTGGATCGCCAACTGGAAGGAAGTGGCCGAGGGCTCCAAGCGCATCTACCGTCCGCGCCAGATTTACACCGGGCCGGTCCAGCGCTCCTACCCCGAGGCGCGGGGGAAGTAATTCTTATGGTTCCTCGCCAACCTGATTGGGTAAGCTGTTTTCTTCCGTCACCCTGTGTTTCCCCACTGTAAGTAGCGGGGAAGCATTCTTATCCCTACTCCTACTCGTACTCGTACTCCTACTCGTACTCGTACTCGTTCTTCTTTCGCTGCCTATTGGAATCAGGTCTGGATAACGAGTAGGAGTACGAGTACGAGTAGGAGTACGAGTAGGAGTAGGAGTACGAGTAGGAGTAGGATTATCCCTTCCGCTCCCGCAGGTGCGGGGCGAGCGATTCCTCGAAGCTGAGGCCGGCGTGCTTGCGGATGCCGCGCACCACCAGATAGAGGATGCCGAAGAGGAACAGCGTGCTGGGCAGCGCGATCACCAGGTAGGACCAGCCGGTCATGGCCCCCACCTCGGCGTTGAAGCGCGCCGCGTCCACGCTCGGCTCGGTCCGCACAAAATGGCTGGCCAGCAGGAAATTCAGCGCGGCGCTCAGGAAGAACGATCCGGCCAGCAGGGCCGTGCTGCGGCGCAGCAGCCGCTCCATGGCCGCCGCGCCGCCCCGCTCCTGCAGCGCCCGCTGGATGTGGTCCACGTCGAAAATCTCCCGTGAGAACACCAGCAGGCGGATCAGCGGGTGGCGCGTGAACAGCGATCCGAGCACGGCCAGGCCGATCAGGGCCGGGATGGCGGTCTCCTTGACGATGAACCAGAACCGCGGCAGCTGCAGGAGCCCGACCCCGCCGGTCAGCAGGACGCTGACGAACCCGAGGATCGAGATGAGGTTGGCCTTGTGGCGGCGGCGGTAGTCCCAAATGAAATACGCGACCGGGAACGCCAGCGCGAGCAGCAGCACGGCCGCGGGATGGCGGATCAGCCGGTCCCCCTGGGTCAGGATGATCACCGGCAGGAGGATGTTGTAGAGCAGGCTGTGGAGACCGTTCTCGCGGCGCGCCGCGGCTGGCTTTTCGCTTCCCATGGAAGGGCCCGGATGGTTAAACATTCGGCCATGATGGCAAGTCCTATCCGGTGCCTGGTCACGGCCGGACCGACGCGCGAGTTCCTGGATCCGGTGCGCTTCCTGAGCAATCCGTCCAGCGGCAAGATGGGCTACGCGCTGGCCGCCGCCGCGGCCGCGCGCGGCTGGCAAGTCGAGCTGATCAGCGGGCCGGTCAGCCTGCCCGCGCCGGCCGGCGTCACCGTCGAGCGGGTGGTCACCGGCGCGGAGATGCACGCCGCGGTGCGCCGCCGCTTTCCGCGGTGCGACATCCTGATCATGACCGCCGCCATCCTGGACTGCCGGCCGAAGACCGTCGCCGACCGGAAGATCAAGAAGCACGAGCTGCGCATGGTGCTCGAGATGGAGCCGGTTCCCGACATACTCGCCGATGTCGCGCGCGCCAAGGGCGACCGCCTGGTGGTCGGCTTCGCCGCCGAGACCGACCATCTCGAGGAGCACGCCCGCGCCAAGCTCCTTGCCAAGAACGCCGATTTCATCGTGGCCAACCACATCGGGCGCGAGGGCGGGGCTTTCGGCAGCGACACCAACACCGTCCTGGTGCTGGATCACTCCGGCGCCGCGCGGTCCTTCGGTCCCGCCCCCAAGGATGTGTTGGCGGCGCAGCTGCTGGAGCTGTTCGCCCCGCGGGTGCGGGCGCGCGGAGGACCCGCCTGATGGCCAAGCGCACCGATCCCCTTGAGAGCCTGGTGGCGCGCGTCGATGAACTCGACGCCGCCAGCCGGGCCAACCTCATCAACCGGCTGGCCCGCGAGCGCCGTCTGCTCAACACGGTGGTCAACACCCTGCGCGAGGGCGTGATCGTGGTGGACGCCACCGGGCGCATGGAATATGCCAACCCGTCCGCGCGGGAGATGCTCGGCCTCGGCGAGCGGGACATCGGCAGCCTCACGTTGTGGCGGGCGGTGCCCGACCTGGCCCGCACCTTGGCCATCAGCTCCAAGGGGGTGCTGCAGGAGGCCGGCAATGTCTCGCGCGAGCTGGAGCTCACGTATCCGCAGCGGCGGGTCATCCGGCTCTACCTGGTGCCGATCGAGGAGACCCACGAGGAGGTCCAGCTGGCCCGCTACGCGGTGATCCTGTCCGACGTCACCCAGGAGCGCGCGCGCACCCGCCAGGAGATCGAGAACGAGCGGGTCAACTCGATCCTCGAGCTGGCGGCCGGGGTGGCCCACGAACTCGGCAACCCGCTCAATTCGCTCACCATCCACCTGCAGCTCATGCAGCGCCAGCTCGCCAAGCTGAACTCCAGCGTCGCCGTCGCCCGCCTGGCCAAGTCGCTCGAGGTCTGCACCGGCGAGGTGGAGCGGCTCGACAGCATCGTGACGCATTTTCTCGACGCGGTGCGGCCGCGCCCGCCCGACCTGCGCGAGCTCGACCTCATCGCGCCGCTGGAGGAATCCCTCGAGTTCCTCCGGCCGGAGCTGGAAAGCGCCGCGGTGCGCGTGGACGTGGAGCTGGGCGCCAGCCTGCCGCCCATCCAAGGCGACCGCGACCAGATCAAGCAGGTCTTCTTCAACGTGATCAAGAACGCCCGCCAGGCGATGCGTTCCGGCGGCATCATCCGCATCCGCGCGTTCAGCGACGACGACTATGTGTATGTGCAGATCGGCGACACCGGGGAGGGCATTCCCCAGGAAAACCTGCGCAAGGTGTTCCAGCCCTACTTCACCACCAAGCCCGGCGGTCACGGGCTGGGCATGATGATCGTCGAGCGCATCATGCGCGACCACGGCGGCCAGGTCGGCATCAACAGCCGCCCCGGTGTCGGCACCGTGGTGACGCTGCAATTTCCCCAGCCGCACCGGCGCATCCGCCTGCTGCGCGACCGTTGAGCGCCGCGCCCGCAGCTACCGCTGCTTGTGCATGGTGCCGGTCTCGAGATAGCGCTGGTGCATGGCGAAGGCGCGGTTGAGCGACTGCGGCGTGTGGCCGCCCGAGACGTCCTGCAGGTATTCCGCCAGCTCGTCGCGGTACTCCGGGTGCGCGCAGTTGTGCACGATCTCGCGGGCGCGCTCCATCGGGTCCTTGGCGCGCAAATCCGCCACGCCCTGCTCGGTGACCACCACCTGGACCGAGTGCTCGCTGTGGTCGAGGTGGCTGCACAGCGGCACGATCGGGCTGATCCTGCCGCCCTTGGCCACGCTCGGACAGGTGAAGATCGAGATGTAGGCGTTGCGCGTGAAGTCGCCGCTGCCTCCGATCCCGTTCATCATGTTGTTGCCCATGATGTGGGTCGAGTTGACGTTGCCGAAGATGTCCACCTCGATGGCGGTGTTGATGGAGATGATCCCGAGCCGGCGCACCAGTTCCGGATTGTTGGTGATTTCCTGCGGCCGCAGCACCATGCGGCGGCGGTAGAAGTCGAGGTTGGCGTAGATGCTCTCCAGCACCGGCGGGCTCACCGTGAGCGAGGTGCCGCTGGCGAAGGCCAGCCGGTCGTCCTCCATGAGCTTGATGACGCTGTCCTGGATGACCTCGGAGTACATCTCGAAGCGCGGGATGTCCGGGTGGGCGCCCATGCAGCCGAGCACCGCGTTGGCAATGTTGCCGACCCCGCTCTGGATCGGCAGAAAGCTCTTCGGAACGCGCCCGCAGCGGATTTCCCGCGCGAGAAAGTCCGCCACGTTCTCGCCGATCTTCTGGGTGACCGGGTCCGTTTCCTTGAACGCGCTCACCTCGTCCTCCTCGTCCGTGAACACGATCCCGACGATCTTGGCCGGATCGACCCGCACCACCGCCTCGCCGCAGCGCTGGCGCGCCGTGTAGATCGGTATCTCGCGCCGGTTGGGCGGGTCCGCCGGCTCGTAGATGTCGTGGAACCCGTACAATTCGGTCGGATGGTGGCTGTTGATTTCCAGCAGGATCTTCTCGGCCTTGTGCAGGAAGGTGTTGGCCGCCCCCACGCTGGTGGTCAGCGTGATCTCACCCTCGGGGGTGACTTCCGCGGCTTCCACCACCGCCGCGTGCAGCTTGCCGAGAAACCCGTAGCGGATCCACTGCTGCAGCAGCGACAGGTGCATGTCGAAGAAGTGCGTCTTGCCCGCGTTGATCGACTTGCGCAGGGTCGCGTTGGATTGGTACGGCGTGCGCCATGCCACCGCATCCGCGGCGGCCAGCGCCCCATCCAGCGATTCGCCGGTCGAGGCCCCGGTGACGACCCCGATCTTGAAGGGCCGGCCGGCGGCATGCTCCCGCCGCGCCCGTTCCGCGATCGCGCGCGGAATCGCCTTGGCCGCCCCAGCCGGGGTAAATCCGCTGAAGCCCACCGTGTTGCCGTTGTGAATCAATTCAGCCGCCTCGGCGGCGGTCAGTTCCGGGAATGGAAGTGGCATTTGCTTATTAGTTGTGCTTAACGCAGTTTCTTATCGCTATAAGGGATTCCCGCTTCTTGCTGGCAAGCCCTTCTGTAGAAAAAGCGAGCGGCATCCGGTGCCGGATGCCGCCCGTGGAAAAGGCAGCGAGGTCGCGTCAGTTGCCGCCGGGCGGCGGCGGTGGCGGCGTGGTGGGCGGCGGCGGCGGGCGCATGTTCGGCGGCGGCGGTGGCGGCGGCGACGGCGGCATGGTGGCCGGTCGCGGCGGCGGCTCCCTGGTCGGTGGCGGCGGCGGCGGAGTGGTCGGCGGCGGTGTGGTCGGCGGCGGCGGGGGCGTGATGTCCGGCGGCCGCGGCGGGGTCGTGGTCGGCGGCGGTGTGGTCGGCGGCGGCGGGGGCGTGATGTCCGGCGGCCGCGGCGGGGTCGTGGTCGGCGGCTTGGGCCCTTCGGTGACGCTCAACAATTCCACGTCAAAGATCAGGGTGCTGCCGGGCTCGATAATGCTGCCAGGCATGGCCGGCCGGTCGCCATACGCCAGATTGGAGGGGATGTAGAGCTTGATCTTGCCCCCTTCCCGCATCAGTTGCAGCCCTTCCGAGAACCCCGGCACCACGCGGTTGACCATGAACTCGGCACCCTCATTGGCATCGAATTCGCGCCCGTCAATCAGCACGCCGCGGTAATTGACGCGCACCCGGTCGGTCGGCCCGGGCTGGGCCCCGGTGCCCTCTTCGAGAATTTCATAATACAATCCCGAGTCGGTTTTGCGGATGCCTTCCCGACCGGCCAGTTCCGCGAAAAACCGCGCGCCGGCCGCCTTGTTTTCCTTGGCCTTCTGGTCGGCACGCTCCCGCTCCACCTCCTGGAAAGCGGTCATGCGCTCCGTGTAAATCTGTTGTGCGAGCCGGATCGCCTCCCGGAACCCCTCCGGCTCACCCTCTTCGCGCGCCGCCCGCCGCATGCCCGCGAACACCAGATTCAGCTCCTCGTCCGAGAAGCCGATGTTGAGCCGCAATTGGGAGCCCATGGCAAAGCCCATCGCCCGGAAGGCGTCGTCCCGCGATACTTCCGCGGCAGCCTCTTCCCCAAAGACAGGCGTCCATGCCAATAGTGATGAAGCCGCCAAAAGCAGGCGGGTGAAGGGTCGCATAGTCGGTGGTTTTCTCATAAGGACCAACCTTGTTGCAGAGCCCGCCCGCCGGGTCAATTGCGGAGTGCGCGCATTCCGCTCGTTCCGGGCCTCTCGCCGTCCCAAAGCAAAGCCACCCCGCGGGGTGGCTTTGGGGCAAGGATTCGCTGAACCATGCCCTGTCTCTGTCGCTGTCTTTCTTTTGGGGCACCCCGGCCTCTCAGCCGGTTCATGCGCCAATTGAGAATACCCTTCCTTAAACACCCGGCAGCGTTGCGGCTCAAGCGCAAAAGCGCGGGTTTTTAAAAATATTTTACAACCTCCGGTTAGTTCGTAAAAAACCGTGCATGAGGTATTAGCGCGACACCCGCGGCTCAGTTTCGGGGTTGGGCCTGGGCGCGCTTTTTGGCCTCAAGGGCGGCCTTCATGCCTTCAAAGGCGGCGTCGCGCCGCTGGATGAAGGCGCTGATTTTTTCCGTGAGCAGGCGGCTGGAGGCATCGGGTTCAAGGGAGGCGAGCTGGTCGCGGATGCTTTGGCGTTCCGCATCGGTGGCGGCCAGCCAGAACTGGGAGAGATCGGAGAGCTGTTCGGGGGGCAGCAAGCCGGCCATGGCATTTATCTCGGCGCGCAGGGCGGGGGTCATTTGCGTGGCTTGGCGCAGGCGGATACGCATGGCCTCGCGCTCCTGCGGCGTCATCTTCTCGAGGTATTCGATGGTCTGGCGGAGCGCGGCGAGGCGTTCCGGGGGCAACTCAAGCAGTTCGCCGAGCTGCCGGAGCTGGGCCATCAGTTCAGCTGGATCGGGGAGGTTTGGGGGCGGTTCCGGCGGGCGCCGTTTGAGCAATTCCGGGCTCAGGGGCGGTGGCGTGGGCAACCCGGCAGGCGGGGCCGGCGGCGGGGGTTGGGCGCCGCACACAAGACAGGCCAAGGCCAGCACCGACCAAAGGGTGCGCAAGGCAAGGCGGCCGATCGGCATTAGTGGAAAAACGCTGAAAGCTCGTCGAGGGACTGGAGGCGGACGATGTCGCCCTCCGCGTGCAGCGTGGCCGCCAGAGCGAAAATCCGGGTCAATTCGGGATCGAGTGCCGGGGCCGGTTGCCGCCGCGGGCCGGTGAATTGGAAGCTGGCGAAGGCGAGGGCAAGGACGGCGGCGGCGGCCACCGGCGCCAGCCACCGGAACCATGCGGGGATCGGCGCCTGTTGCGGCAGGGGTTCGGTGCGCAGCCGCAGCCGAACCTTTGCCACCATGGCCGGGTCCCGCAATTGGGGTTGGGGCGCGAGCAATTGGTCGATTGCGGCGTCCGCCGAGGCGGGCAGGCTGGCCATGCGCTGACGAATCCGCGCAGCCATGCCGGGCCGCGGGGACACGGTCGAGTGGCGCAGCCAGTCAAACAGGCGCTCCAAGTGCGGGTCGAGTGGTTCAATGGGTGACGGCATCACGCCTCCTACGAGGTTTAAACCAGATCCTGCAGTTCTTGTTTCAAAAATTGCCGAGCGCGAAAAATCCACGTTTTGACCGCGCTTTCGCTGGCGTCCATGATTTTGGCGATTTCCTGGTAGCTCAATTCCTGTTGTTTGAGCAGGAGAATGGCGGTGCGTTGGCGTTCGGGCAGCTTTTGCAGGGCCTGTTCGAACACTTCCTCGAGTTCAGCCTGGCGACGCGCCTCCACGCTGCTGGAAACGGCGTGCAACTGCGATGGGTCCCAGGCTTCCAAGGGCTTGCGCTGGGCGAGCCGGAACTCGTTGATCAGCAGCCTGCGGGCGATCTGGAAAAGGTAGGTGCTGAATTGGGCGCGCGGCTCGTAGCTGGCGGCGGCCCGATAGAGGCGGATGAACACGAGCTGGGTAAGGTCCTCGGCGTGTTCGTACGAGCCAAGGGAGCGGTAGAAGAAATTGAGCAGAGGCGTCTGCCAGCGCTCCACGAGTTCGTCCAGGGCGTCTTCGTGGCCGGCGCGCAACCGCAGCATCAGGGCAACGCTGGGATCGCCGGCGGAGTAGTCTTTATCCGCCATGGCAGCCCTTTGCTGAAGTCATATCGCAGATAGAACGCCCCCCGGCCGCGAAGGTTTCAAGGGAAAAGCGGCGGTGTTGACGCGGGTGCCTGCTTGCAAAAGGGGCAAACCGGCGGCAGAGGGGGAGCATGAAAAGCAATTTTTGGCGGATGCTGGCAATGGTGGCCGCCGCCGGGGTGGCCGCGCTCGTCCATGGTTTGTTGCTGGGCGTGTCCGCCCAGCGGCTAAGCGCTCCCGGGGACGGCGTGACCGTGCGCGAGGCCATGGCATGGCCCAATGTGCTGTGGGTGGACAGCCGTTCCGCCATGGACTACCAGCAAGGGCATTTTCCGGGGGCGCTGCACCTGCACCCGAGCGACTGGGAATCCGGGCTGGCCCGCTTGTTCGAGGCATGGGAACCGGGCGTCCCGGTGGTGGTCTATTGCGACGGCCAGAGTTGCGATGCCAGCCGGCAAATGGCCGACCGCCTGCGTGCAGACTTGGGGCTGGAGCCCGTATTCTGGCTGCACGGCGGCTGGGAAGAGCTCCGCAAGCTGGGGGAGGTCCGATGAGGCGCGCGATCAACTGGATTTTGCTGATCGGGATGAGCGCCTTTTTCATCTATGCCGCGGTCGGCAAGCTTGCGCATCCGGAGGCATTCGCCCGTTCCATATTGAACTACCGGCTGGTTGGCGCCCAGTTGGCCTTGGTCGGCGCGCTGTGGCTGCCGTGGCTCGAAGTTGTGGCGGGTGTCTGCCTGCTGCCCAAGCCGATGCGGCGCGCCGCCGTCTGGCAATTGTTGCTGCTGCTGGGCATTTTCCAGCTGGCCCTGCTGAGCGCATGGGCGCGCGGACTCGACATCGAGTGCGGCTGCCTCGGCAGCGGCGACTCCACGACGGTGCCGGGCGCGCTGCTGCGCAACGTAGGCTTGATGGCCGGCCTGCTGGCCTTGTTGCGCCTCAATCCGCGGAGCGCCTGAGCGGCTATTCAGGCGGCTCGACCGCGATCCGGTGGCGCCTGCCATCACCTGCGCGCAAATGCAGCCAGGCGCCTTCATCGCCCCACTCGACGCGTTCGACAATCAGTCCCAGCGCCGGATTCAGGATCGTTTCCTCGGGAAAAAACACGGCATTGATGAAGACGCCGCGCGGGTTGGCGGAGGCCACCCGCTCAAGGCCGGCCAGGCGTTCCAAAAAAGCTTCCACGGTGGGCGGTTCCGACCCGGCATCCGTATCGGCGGGCAGGGTTTCACCGCTCCCGGCGGGGGAATCCAGCGTGATGGGGCGCGCGGCCAACGGGACGGTCGCCGGTGCAATCGGCTCAAGGGTGCCCGCAATCGGCTGGAGCACGTAATAGAGCAGCAGCAGCATCCCTGCCAACAGGAGTCCGGGTATCAGTATCAGGGCCAGCCGCAGCAGACCCTGTCGCGGGCGGCGTGACTCGGGGACCTCGGGTTCCCCATCAGCGGGTTGGGCCAAATCCCTTTCCTCGGAGAGCTCCACGGGTGGCTCGGGTGGCAAGCCTTCCGCCGGCGCCGCGGGCGGTCCCGCCGGCGTGCCATTGGCCGGGGCGCCGCTCTGCCGGAGCTTGAGGCGGGGCGCAGAAGCGGGATCAGAAGGGTTTGGTGTGGATGAATCCGTCATGGTCCTTGAAGGTCACGGAGGAGTCGGTGATGGACGCCACAATGAGTTCGGGATAGCCTTCCACGCTGTCACCGACCCGGTAGGCGCGGCTGCGGCCGCTGGCAAGGTCATGCAGCAACACCCGCGAGACGCCCAGGATGCCGCGAATTTCCAGTTCGCCCAGTCGCTTGGCCGTCTCCGGGGCGGGGGAGTCGGCCGGCCCGGCAACCGCCACCAGGCCGGAAAGCTGCTCGGGTTCGGCCAATTGGACTGCTGCCGCCGCTGCCGCCAAGGCCGCCGGCTCCGCCGGGGCTGTTTCCGCCGGGGCTGGTTCCGCCGGCTCGGCCGGGAGTGGGGATTCAAGGGCCGGCTGTGCGTCCGCCGCCCCGGGTGCCGCGACCCCGACCGGCGGCCGGAACCCGGTCTCCGGCTGGCGGTCCTTGGGGCCGAGCAGCTGCCATACAAAGAAGGAAGTCATCGCCGCGCTGAACACGCCGACCAGCAGCAGCGCCGCCAGAAAACCGAACAGGTAACGGTGGCGCCGCGGCGGCGCGCCGGGCACCGGTTGCGGCGCACCCTGCAGCGGCAGGAGCGGGCCCGGACGGCCTTGGCTGGCCTGGGCTTTCTTCAATGCCTCATTGATCAGGCTCATAGGTTTTTCATTTCCTTGGCCGCGCGCCGCACGTCCCACCAGGTCACGAGGTCGCGCGAATGGATGAACGCCGACAACAGCGCCTTGTCGCAGAGGTTGTTGATCAGGCGGGGAATGCCCCGGCTGTGCCGGTAGATTTTGGCCATCGCCGCCCGCGTGAATTCCGGCCGGCCGTTGGCGCCGGCCATGATCAGGCGGTAGCGGATGTATTGCTCCATCTCCGCGCGCTTGAGCGGCTGCAGGTCGTAATGCACGAGGATGCGCTGGCGCAGTTGGCGCAGGCTCTTGTGCTGCAGCTTTTCCTTCAGCTCGGGCTGGCCGATCAGGATGATCTGGAGCAGCTTCTGGGTGTTGGTCTCGAGGTTGGACAGCAGGCGGATGTGCTCGAGCGCCTGGAAGGTCATGTTTTGCGACTCGTCGATGATGACCACGACATCCTTTCCCTGAGCGATCAGCCCCAGCAGGTGGGCGTTGAGCTGCTCCAGCAGTTCCTGGCGCGATTGCCGCGGCTTCTCCACGCCCAATTCGCGCAGGATCGCCTGCAGCAGTTGCGTCTCGGAGACGCGCGGGTTGAGGATCAGGGCCGTCTCAATCGGTTTGCCCTCGATCTCGTTGAGCAGGTAACGGCACAGCGTGGTCTTGCCGCAGCCGACTTCGCCGGTCAGGACGATGAAACCCTTCTTTTCGGCGATGCCGTAGCGCAGGTGCTGGATCGCCTCCTGGTGGCCGGGTGAGAGGAATAAAAACCGCGGATCGGGAGTGATGTTGAAGGGCATCTCCTTCAGCCCGTAGAACTCCTTGTACATGCTCCTTTACAAACCGAGGTCCAGACTACACATTCGCCCGCGGACCATCACGAGGAATTTCCGGTCCTGAGGCGATCTTTAATTTGGCATTCACACGATGTTCCGTTGGTTCTCACGGTTTCTGCTGGTTGCCCTGCTGGTCATCCTCGCGGCGGTGACCACCGCGCTGTTTCTGGTATGGTCGCAGACCCGCCGCGAGTATGCGGCCTTCGAGGCGCGCCGCGTCGAGGCGGAAGCCCGGCTGGCCGCGCTGCGGGCCGAGCGCCAGCACAAGGAGGACTACCTGCGCACCTTCCTGAGCGAGCCGGAGTTTGTCGAGCGGGTGATCCGCGAGCGCCTCGGCTACGTGGCGCCCGGCGAGGTGGTCTTCCGTTTTGAAAATCCCTGAGGGCGGCGGGAAAATTTCTTTTCAACCCGGTGGGGCTGCGCAAGATGCGAGCCCGTCATGGACGAGGGGCAGTTGCTCAAACAGCAATTCGAGGCGGCCGGTCAGGGCCAGGTCTTTGCGTTCTGGGACGAGCTCGATGCGGCGGGGAGGGCGCGCCTGTGCGCCGACGCCCGCGCCATCGATCTGGCGGAAATGCGGCGCTTGGTGGACACGCTGGTGCTGGGCGCGGCGCCGCAAGCCTTTGACTTCGAGGGCCTGGAGCCGGCCCCGTACATCGCGCATCCGCGCCACGGCGGCGACCCGGCGCGCTGGGAGGAGGCGCGCCGGCTCGGCGAGGCGGCCCTGCGGGCCGGCAAAGTGGCGGCCTTCACGGTCGCGGGCGGGCAGGGCACGCGGCTCGGTTACGACGGCCCCAAGGGCACCTTCCCGATCACCCCCGTCACCGGCAAGCCGCTGTTCGCGGTGTTCGCGGAAAAGCTCAAGGCCGCCGGGCGCCGCTACGGCGTGCGGATTCCCTGGTACATCATGACCAGCGTCTTCAACCACGACGACACGGTCGCGGCGTTCGAGCGCGCAGGCTACTACGGCCTCGCTGCCGATCAGGTGACCTTCTTCCCGCAGGGGCGCATGCCCGCGGTCGATTTCGCCGGCAAAATCCTGCTGGCGGCCAAGGACCGGCTGGCCATGAGCCCGGACGGGCATGGCGGCTCGCTGCGCGCGCTGGTGCGCAGCGGCGCGCTGGAGCGGATGCGCGGGCAAGGCAGCGAGGTGATCAGCTATTTCCAGGTGGACAATCCGCTGGTGCAGGTCATCGACCCCGTCTTCATCGGCTTCCACCTCGGCGCCGGCGCGGAAATGTCCAGCAAGATGATCCCCAAGGCCTATCCGGGGGAAAAGCTCGGGCATTTCTGCGTGCGCGACGGGCGCCTGCTGGTGGTCGAGTATTCCGACATGCCCGTCGCGCTCCAGGAGCAGCGCGACGCTTCCGGCCAGCTGCGCTTCCGCGCCGGCAGCATTGCCATCCACATCCTGTCGGTCGGGTTCGCCGGCCGCATCGGCAGCGGCACGGACGGCATCAGCCTGCCATTCCACCGGGCCGACAAGAAAATCCCCACCATCGACGCGCGCGGCCGCCCCGTCAGCCCCGACCGCCCCAATGGGGTCAAGTTCGAGATGTTCGTGTTCGACGCGCTCCCCTTCGCCGCCAATTCGGTCGTGGTGGAAACCCTGCGCGAGGACGATTTCAGCCCGGTCAAGAATCCCACCGGGCCGGATTCCGCCGAGTCGTGCCGCGCCGACCAGCTCAAGCAGTGGGCGCGCTGGCTGGCGGCCGCCGGCGTCGAGCTGCCCCGCCAGCCGGACGGGACGCCGGCGGTCACCTTCGAGATCAGCCCGCTGTTTGCCGATTCGCAGGAGGCGTTCCTCGAGCGCTGGGCCGCCCTGCCGCAACGGCCCGTCATCACGGACGGGACCGTGTTGAGTTGAACCCTCGCACGCGAAAGACCGCCATGAACATCCGCGATGCCATCCTGAACGCCGGGCGCGACGGCCGCCTGCTGGAAACCACCCTTGCCAACCTGCTCGCCTGGCACGACGGCGACTTTCTGCCCGAGTGGGCGCGCGCCAGCATCCGCGAGCTGGTCGAGCGCGGCGAGTGGGATGAACTCAACGACCGCTTCTACCAATTCCTCGCCTTCGGCACCGGGGGCATGCGCAACCGCACCATCGGCCGGGTGGTGACCGCCGCCGAGCGCGGCACACCGGGGCCCATGGGCACGCCGCAGCACCCCGCCGTCGGAACCGCCATGCTCAACGACTTCAACATCGTGCGCGCCACCATCGGCCTGTTCCGCTATTGCCGACGCCACCTCGACGCGCAGGGCCGCGGCGCCGACCGCCCGCGCCTGGTGATCGCCCATGACGTCCGCCACTTCTCCCGCCACTTCTGCGAGCTCACCGCCTCGACTTGGGCGCGCCTTGGCGGCGCGGCCCTCATCTTCGACGGGCCGCGCTCCACCCCGCAGCTCAGCTTCACGGTGCGGCACGCGCGGGCGACCGCCGGGGTCGTCATCACCGCCAGCCACAATCCCGCCCACGACAACGGCTACAAGGTGTACTTCGAGGACGGCGCCCAGGTCGTGTACCCGCACGCCGAAGGCATCATCCATGAGGTTTACCAGGTGCGGATGGAGGAGACGCCCCCCTTCCTCGACATCGACCTCGCCCCGGTCGAGACGCTCGGCGCCGCGGCCGACGCCGCCTACATGGAGGCGCTCGAGGAAAACCTGCTCGACCCGGCCGTGTTCCGCAAGGCCGCGCCCAAGATCGTGTTCACGCCGATCCACGGCACCGGCGGCGTCACCGCCCCGGCCGCGCTGGCAAAGCACGGGCTCACCGTCGACACCGTTCCGGAACAAATGACCCCGGACGGGCGCTTCCCGACCGTCAAGTCGCCCAACCCGGAGAACGCCGAGGCCCTCAGCATGGCCATCGCCCGCGCCAAGGCCACCGGCGCCGACATCGTCATGGCCACCGACCCGGACGCCGACCGCATGGGCGCCGCCGTGCGGGCCGCGGACGGCGAAATGGTGCTGCTCACCGGCAACATGACCGGCTCCCTGCTCGCCGCCTTCCGCGTCGAGCGCATGAAGGAGCTCGGGCTGCTGCCGCGCGCCGGCACCCGCCGGGCCGCCATCATCAAGACCTTCGTCACCACCCCGCTGCAGGCCGCCATCGCCGAAAGCCACGGCCTCAAGCTCATCGACACCCTCACCGGGTTCAAGTGGATCGGCGAAAAGCTCCGCATCTACGAGGAGACGCTCCGCCGGCGGCTCAGGGAGGCGGAGGGCGTTGAGCTGGAGGACTACGACGCCGTGCCGCCGGCGCGGCGCCGCGAATGGCTGCTCAAACACAGCACCTTCATGGTATTCAGCAGCGAGGAGAGCTACGGCTACCTCGCCTCCGACCGCGTGCGCGACAAGGACGCCAACGCCGCCGTGCTCATGTTCGCCGAGATGGCCGCCACCCTGCGGCTGGCCGGCAAGTCCGTCCTCGACTACCTCGAGGAGGTGTATCTGCGCTATGGGTACTTCCGCGAGGACGTGGTCAACATCTACCACGAGGGGGCCGCCGGCGCCGCCAGGATTCGCGCCATCCTCGAGTCCTATCGCAGCCGGCCGCCCCGGGAGGTGGCCGGGTTCGCCGTGACCGCCTGGAAGGACTTCGGCGTGGACACCTTCCACGACGCCGACGGCAAGGAAATCCCCAAGCAGGACTTCTATTTCATCGAGCTGGACAACGGCTACCAGTACGCGGTGCGCGGCAGCGGCACCGAGCCCAAGATCAAGTTCTACCTCTTCGCCCGCGAGGACGTCGCCCAGCCGGGCGACCTCGGGCCGGCCAGGGAGCGGGCCGCCCGCACGCTCGCCCGCATCAAGCAGGCGATCGAGGAGGACGCCCGCGCCCGCGCCGGCTGAGCCCTTCAGGCCAGCCGCACCAGCTCGCGCGTGGCCGGCACGTCGCAGATGATCTGGTCGGGATCGGGGCCGACGCCGATGTAGCGCAGGTTGGGCGGCGTCGCCGGCCAGCCGGGCTCGTCGCCGAAGGCGACCTCGAGGACCGACCGGAGCATGGCGGCCACATAGCGCTTGGCGTTGAGCGGCAGGTTGTCGAAGGTGCGCACGCGCGAGATGTCCTCCTCCCAGCCGGGGTACTGGCGGTAGACCGGCCGGAGCTGCCGGTGGGTGGCGATGTCGCGCGGCACATGGCGCAGCAGGGAGCCGTCCGGCGCCCGGTACCCGGTGCAGATGAGCAGCTCGCCGCCCGGCCGCCAGTCCCCGCCGTAGGTGAGGGCGTCGAGCTTGTTGATGACGATGTCGTGGCAGCCGCCGTAGCGCACCGCGTCGCCCTTCTCGACGGCGTCGAACCAGCCGACCATGCGCTGGCGCCCGGTCGTGGTGCCGTACTCGAGCCTGGCCAGCCGCTGCCCGAGGGGATGGTCCTCCGGAAACCGGCAGACGAACACATGGGTGCCGACCTTGGTGTCGTAGGCCTTGCACACGCCCAGCACATGGGCCGGCTGCAGCGCAAGGCCGGTGCTCAGGAAGAACTCCGCCGGCAGGGTGTGCGAGGCGGTGACGTTGGGCGGGAACCCGTGCCGCTTGTCCAGCCAGTAGGCCTGGCCGAATTCCCCGATGATGTGCTTGCCGGCCGCCAGCAGCGCCAGCAGCTTCTCGCGCAGGTCGCCGATGCACGGGCGCAGCCGCGTCCCGGCCTGCCAGTAGGACTCGACGATGGCCGCCACGTCCGGCGCGAACGGGTCCGGCCCGCGGAACCGGGCCAGGTCGAAGTCGCTCTCGCGGTACAGCCCGGCGGCGATGAGGCCGGCGTTGGCGCGCCGGTCGGCCGCCGTCAGGGTATCGAAAAACGACGACATTTCCGCCTCCGGCACCCGGCACACGTGCCGCAGGGTGCGCATCGCCCGGTCCAGCCGCGCCGCCAGGCGGCGGGCGAACGATTCGCGGTCGAGCAGGAACTCGTAGTAGTGCAGCGGGAAATGGGCGGTCTCGTCGGTGTAGGCGGGGGAGATGCCGCGGGCGGTCGAGCCGCGCGGCTCATGGCCGAGGATGTGGACCCGGTACCATTCCCAGCCGAGGTCAAGCAGCCGGTGCGACAGGTCGCTCACCATCGTGCGGTGGTCGATCAGCAGGCGCGGCAGCACGCTGTGGCCCGCGTGCTCGATGTAGGCGGCCTCCCACAGGAACTTGTGCGGGTCGGCCACCACGCCGCTGCCGATGCCGAGGCAGCCCACGCCGGTCTCGACCACGCCGGCCGGGAACAGGTTGAGCTTGAGCCCGCCGCTGGTGTGCCCGGAGTTGGCCCCGCCGTTGACCTTGACCACCGCCCCCACCGGGTCCGGCTGGCCGGTGCGGGCCACCAATTCCCGGACCAGCTCGGGGACCAGGCGCCCCTTGCCCTCGTCCCCCATGCTGATGCCCGTGTCCAGCAGAATCCGGCTCGTGAAGGGTGTCAGTGCCATGGCAAAGCGCCCACTCCATTTCCCCGCCCGGCCCCTGGCAAGGCTATCTTTGACCGACGACAACAAGGCCCGCCGCGATGCTGGTATGCAGAAGCCATGGCCGGGCGCATTCGCCAAAATGTTCGCCGAAATGCAGTGTCAGCGGCCCGCGGACCGCGCTGCAAATAGCCCGCCAATTCGTTGCCGGTGGCGTTCGCCGCAATCCGGCCGTTCCTTCTTGGAGTCAGGGAGCATCAGCCTTTGGCCTCGCCTGGACTGCAGGCAGTGTCCTCCGGTTCGTGGATCGCATGGCAAATGCCGCAGCGTTCAAGGTGGTAGTGCGCCACAAGGTTTTCCCAGTGACGTTTTTGCGGAACCGATATCTGACCGGTGCCCATGCAAAGCGGGCAGGCGTTGTGCAAGGCGGCGAGGACAGCTTGGCGGATGAAGGCGCTGCGATTGGGCAGGCTGGCGAGCATTTGCCCAAGTTCATGATCAACCTTGAAGGTGATGATTTCCTGTTTGGGAAGGGCCATGGCTTGGATCGGTTGGCGGGAATGTTCAAAATTCCAGACGAATGCCCAATTGTAGGCTTCTTCCTGGGAGCGGGGCGACATCTTTCAGAAAACTGGTGTGTTGGCGGGCCTCCTGATTGAGCAGGTTGCTGCCTTGGAGAGAAAAAGTGCATTCTCCGGAACGCACCCTCAGGTGATGTTCCATGCGCAGCGTGAGCAGGGTGTAGGCTTTGCTGGGGCTTTGATAAGCCAGCGTGCCGAACACCTCGGGGGGGACCCGATTTTGAGAAAATGCGCGCAAGGCGTCCAGTTTCACGGTCCATCTCGTTGCGGAGAACTCAAGGCTGGTTCCAAGACGCAGGGGTGGCATGCGGGGGAGGGGACGGTTTCGCTCGGTATCGGTTGCCCGCACACAGTCCGCGAAGAGGCGTATGCGGCCGGTCCGGTCCGTGTTGGTTAAGAAAATCCAGCGAGCTTCGGCCTCGCCGCCTTGGAATTCGGCCTTGCGCTGCACCAAGGCGTGGGCTGTCAGCCCTTCGACCTCGAAACCTTGGTTTTCCAAGAAAATATAACCGTCAAAGATCCGATAATACACGCCGACCGAAAGGTACAGGCGCCCTTCCTCGCGCAGCAATAGCAGCTCGGCGCTTTTGGAGCGTTCCCTGGTCAGATCGGGATTGGGAATCTGAAAAATGCCCGTGGCCCCGTGCGGCGCCTCGATATAGAGTTCGTCGGCGTTGGGCAGACGGCAGGTGTTGCCAAGGGAGACCACCGTCTTCCAAGGTCCAAACAAAGGCTGAACCACTTCCACCACCGCGCTGGCCGCCCGATTTGTCCGCGCGAAGTCCGCGCGATCCTTGCGGGCGGCTTTTTGGAAGTCGATGCGCCCACCCAGCAGAAATTGGGTGCGGTTGAGGTCCAGCCCGGCGAGGGCAAAGGCCGATGCAACGGTACTGCCGGTTTCCAGCCGGTCCTCGTCCGCCCGCCCTGCACTGTAACTGATGTTGCGGTTCGTGAAATCGTGGTGCGCCATGGCCAATCCCGGAAATAGTCGCGCCGGACCGGATTCGCCCGCGAGTTCCACTTGCAGGTCACCGCCGGCCAGCCGGAAATCGTTCGACAGGAAACGGCCTTCGTGCTCCTGTTGGCGCAGGCGCGTGACCGCCGCCTTGACCTCCGCCCGTTCCAGCGGCCCGAGATTCAGGCGACTCTCCGCCCGCGCAAGGACCCGGTCTTGGTTCAGGTCGATGGTGACGCCATCGTTGGGACCCGGTCCGCTCACGCCGGCGCGCCCAAAGGGATTGCCGTGGGTGTGCCCGTCCAAAGGCACCCCATAGCGGCTTTCATAGCGCTGGTAGGCGCCCTGCCACAAGACGTTTTCAGCAATCCAGCCAAGCCCCGCTGCGCCAACCCGGGTTTTTGTCCAGGTATTGGGCACACGCCCCGAGGGGTTGGATGCCACCTGTCCCTGCACCTCCGGCGGCAGGCGAATCCGATTGTTGACGTCGTATTCCAAGGTGCGGGCAAGGCCTGGAATTCGGTAGTCCTCCGTTATGCGTTCCAGTATCCCGAAACGAACCGCCCATGGCCCCGCGCGATAGCCACCCTTCAGGTAACCTGTCCAGCCCTCATTGGCCGTATCGTAAAACGCCCCCACCTCGCCTTGCCCGCCTGTCACCGTCAGCCGGTCGGGCAGAAAATCCGGATGCGTGTCGACGGCACCCCCGATCGCCCCACCCCCGTGAAGCAGGGCTGCCGCCCCCCGGTGAATCACCACTTCCCGCACGAACAGCGGTTCAATCACCACCGCATGGTCTGGACTGCTCGCCGACAAATCACCTGTGCTCAGACCCGAGTCAAATACCCCCACCCGGTAGCCTTCCATCCCTCGCAGGACCGGCCGGCTGGCCCCGGCCCCGTAAAAGCTTGAGGCGACTCCCGGCTCCCACGAAAGCGCCTCGCCCAAGGAACCTTTCGCCTGTCGCCCTCCCCGCTCTAGGCCCAGCACGTCAACCCCCGCTGTCAGCAGAGCGGACGCCGTCTCCGCACGCCGCGCAACCACTTCCAGCGGATCCATGTTGATCGGTGCCCCTGGCCCATCCGACTCCGCCCCAGCCAAGACCGAGACCGGAACATACACCAACCAACAAAATAAAAAAGTATTACAAAGTGATACTTGCACTTGACGAGCCCTGCGGCAGGTGCAAGCAACTGTCAAGCATGCGTCGGTGGTGGGCTCATCCGGTTGCGTCTCTGTTCATCGTGGTGGTCGGGATGAGGGGGTCTTTGTTGGGACAGGAGGTCGTGCTTGGGATTGGGCATTATGACCTCGGGGTGAATTATGTGCCGGGAGAGGGCTGGCGGACATACATTTACGATTACGCCAGCGGCGGTTTGTTGAGCGTGGACACCACGGTTATTCGGCTTGGCAACTCGGCGGTGAGGCGGGTGCCGGCGGACCCCGGCTACGCGCTCCTCGGCGATGCGGGTGCAACGGTCTGGGTGGCGCCTGAGATTTATGACCCGGAGATCGTTTACCTTGGCATTGGCGCGCAGCTGTTGGGGCGCAACATCTTCGCCGGCGGCCTGAGCAACCGCGGCCAAGTGACGATGCGGCTGGTTTCGGTGACCGGATCGGGGCCGGATGCCGGAGGAACGCTGACGATGTGGCAGAGCGGCTTCCCGCCGCGGTTTCATTTTTCGACCGCCGATGGAATCGGCCCGGAGGACGCCCTGAACGCCATCACGGCCAACTTTCATGCGCATTACAACTGGGCCTTCACCCGGCCGGGCCTCTACCGGGTGACGTTTGAATATTCCGGCACCCTTGTTGCTGCGCTTGGCGGGGAGTTCACTTCGACCCAAGTCACCTATTCCTTCGAGGTTGGGGAAAATCCCGAAGCGGGCGCCTTGCGGTATGCATGGCCGCTGACGGGCGGCTGGGCGTGGTCTTCATGGATGGGCCATGTGTTCGTCGGGCACGCACCATGGGTCTGGCAGATCGGGCGTGGCTGGCGTTATTTTTTTCCAACCGCGCCCGACAACGTGTGGGTCTGGGCGGAAGACCACGGCTGGTGCTGGACCAGCCAAAGCCGCTATCCATGGCTCTGGCGCGCGCGCGACGACCGTTGGGTCAGGGACTGAGTTTCGATCAAGATGCAACCCAATCAACCCGCTAAAACCATGAAAATGCTGCTCATCACCGTGTTGGCGCTGGGCGCGATCACCGCATGCGCCGAAACTGCCGGTATTGTTCACGAAGCGGAAAGCCACCGTGAGGCGATTCGCGAAGGGCACATTGACCTGCTGTTGCTTTATCACGCGAACGCGGGCCTGCACATGGCCGTCGCCGTCGGCGAGCACGACCATGATTACAACGAACACGACTCCGATCAGGGGGATGAGGGACATGGCCACGAACACATGGCGCTGGATCGCGTCGAGATTGTGGGCGGCCCGAAAGCCGCCCGTGAGGTGCCGGCCGGCGCGGCATGGAACTTTATCGGCGGACCGGGACGCTATATCTTTGTGCTGCCGCAGAGCGAGGTCAACGGATTGCCTTTCATCGGACTGAACACCGAGGAACTGAATCCAGAGCTGTTCGCTTCCGCTCCGACCCTTCGATTGGCCGAGGTCCATGGTCCGGGGCACTTTTTTCTCTATCAGGTCGATGCTTTCGGCCAACCGGTACTGCATATCAACAGCGCGGAGCCGGTGCGGGACAACCGAATCACCCTCCCGCTGGGCACGCACATCCACTACAACTGGGGATTCAGCGAGCCCGGTGAATATGCGCTGACCTTCGAAATCGGCGCGACGCTTGCCGGCGGGACTCCCGTCACAAGCGATTCGCAAATTGTTTATTTCCGCACTGTCGGGCTGCCCACCTACCTGCATGAGGGACATGTGGACATTGGCCTCCACCACGAAGCGGACCACGGCTTGCAATTCTACATCAAGGCGGAAGAGGCGCACGAGCATGGAGAACATGCGCAAGACCACGACCACGAGCACGACCATGGCACGAGGCTGCATCCGGGTGATGCGATTCTCCTTTTGGGGGCATTCACGGTTGCCGAGGTTCCGGTGGACCCGGCCTATGCATTCCTTGGCGTCCCTGGCAGCGAGGTGTTTCTTGTCCGCCAGCAGCCCGCGGAGGGCGTTCCATTTCTAGGGTGGAGCGCGGAAGCGCTCGATCCGGCGGTTTTCACCGGTGCGGTCCACATCGAGCTGCACGCGGTGGAGGGGCCCGGCAACCTCTATCTTTATGAGGCAGACCCCTTCGGGGCGGTGAATGTCATTTGGAGCCGGGGAGCTCCGGAGTCAGCAGTCCTTGAGTTGCCAGTGGGCATCCATCGGCATCTAAACCTTGCGGTCACCGCGGCCGGCACCTATGAACTGGAATTGCATGCCACGGGGCATCTGGTGAGCGGCGGTCGCGCCCATGCTCGGACGGTCATCACGCTCCAAGCCGGTGGGCTGGAGGGATATTATGGCCATTTCAGGCGTACAGTTCCGCATTGGATCACAGCGGAAACCGGCGGATTGCTTTACACGGGGGCATGGCCGTGGCTTTGGAGCCCGGAACTGGGATGGATTTGCGCTCACGGCCATGGTGGGCCGGAGCACCTCTACTTCCGCAAGGCTGATGAGGCATGGCTCTGGACTTCCCCCCAAGCCTATCCCTATTATTGGCTGTTCGAAAGCGGTTCTTGGAACAAGCGGGGAAATTGACGGGATGGTGAATACGCCCCGCCTGTTTCTTCCGGGCCGGATTTTTGCAACGCAAGCTTCCGCCGCTTGCGCATGTGGTCGGCACGGCACGCGGGTATCGGCGTGGATACGCGTTTGGCGCGGGGTTCGTAATCCGGCCGGCCTGCCGCCACCTCGCCCGCCAGCTGCTCGGCCACATCGACGATCGCAACGGGGTCGGCTTCTCAAGGCTCAAAACCCTCGCCAAAACCCTTGCCGCATGGTCCAAGCCCATTGCCGCCATGAAGCGATCAAAAAATGCCCACTCCCCACTTTTGGGTGTAGACCCACTTTTTGGTGTAGACCCAAGTGCTGGTGCTCAGGGCGGGACTTGAACCCGCACGCCTTGCGGCACACGCCCCTCAAGCGTGCGTGTCTGCCAATTCCACCACCTGAGCGTTCCTGCCTGAGGGAAGCAGTCATTGATGGGAGCGGGCCGGCCCGGCGCAAGGATTTTTTGGCGCGGGAGGATTGACGCGGCGCGGGCCGCGGGTTTGGTTGGCCGCATGAGGCTGGCGAACAGGCGCACGGGGCGGCGCGGGAGGCTCGGCGGCCCGCTGCTGGCGGCGGCCCTGCTGACCGGCGGGGGCTGCGTCCATGTCAAGACCGAGCCGATCCGGATTGAGCCGATCTACATCGAGATCACGATCAACCACCGGGTGCAGAAGGAGCTGGACAACCTGTTTGCCGACCTCGACCGCGCCTCCACCACCATGGCCTACCGCCCATTGGAGAACAGCCCATCCGCCAACGAGGAGTGATCCGCCATGCTAGTACGCAAGATCGTTTTCGCGCTATTGCTGCTGGTTCCCGGCGCCGCCCTGCTGGCCCAAGCCGACGCGGTGGCGGCCGCCCAGCAGCGCATGCAGGAGCGGCTCGCCCAGATTGACGCGCTGAAGGCCGCCGGCGAGGTGGGCGAGGACGCGCTCGGCTACCTGAGCGCGCGCACCGAGCTCGGGCCGCGGCAAGCCGCCTTGGTGCAGGCCGAGAACGCCGACCGCCGCATCCTGTACGAGGCGGCCGCCCGGCGCACCGGCCAGACCGTCGAGGAGGTCGGCCGGCAGCGCGCGCTGCGGATCGCCGAGTTGGCGCTGCCCGGCGTCTGGCTGCAGCGCCCCGGCGGCGAGTGGTACCGCAAGCCCTGAGGGTGGCGGGTCAGGCCGGCCGGTTGATGGTCTCGGGGCCGGCGGTGCCGACGGTGCGGTGGTAGCGGCCGGTGAGCTTGTCCTTTTCGTATTTGGTGAAGCCGGCCTTTGCCAATGAGGCGTTGTCGAGGCGCTTGCGGGTCTGTCCGGGGGTGTGCTTGGTGGCGAGATGGGGGGCGACGGGCACCCGGCGGACCGGCTGGCCGGTCTCGGGGTGGTGGGTCAGGGGCGGCTCGCGCATCGATTGGGTCCACTCGAAGCGCTCCCCGGGCGAGCCGTCCGGCAAAATGACTTGATAGACGTAGACGGGCATAAGCGGACAGGCGGAATGCTTGCGAAGCGCGGGGGCGCTTGTCAAAGTCGTTGGCACCTTGATGGAAACGCCGCCAGCAGCGGGCCCGGCGCGGGTCCCCTTCCTTTTGAATCATGCGATCGCGCTGCTTTTGTATTTGGGCAGTGCCGGGATCGGACTGGAGATGGCAGAATGGCGGGCGAACGCCCCGCTGATCTGGCCGCCGGCCGGGCTCGGCTTGGCGCTGCTGTTGCTGGGCGGCGGCACGCATGTGGCGGTGGTGGTGGCGGGGGCCGCGCTGGTGCGCTGGTTCGAGGGGGGCGGCCTGCCGGACGCGCTGGTGTACGGCATCGGCTACGGCCTCGCGGCTTGGGTCGCCTGGGTCGCGCTGGGGCGCGCGTTCGGTTTCCAGAACGGCCTCGAGCGGCTGCTGGATGTGAGCGCTTTCCTGGTGATCGGGGTCGCGCTGAGCCCGCTGGTGAGCGCGCTCCTCACCACGACGGCGCTTTGGCAGTTCCAGCCGGACCCGGGCACGCGCTTTGGGGAGCTGTTGGGGCTGCGCTGGCTGGGCGACGCCCTCGGGGTGCTGGTGGTGGCCCCGTTCCTGCTGGTGTGGCACACGCGCACCCGCATCAACTGGCGCAACGCGCAGACCGCCGAGGTGTTGATCTGGCTGGCGGTCCTGATCCTGATCGGCGCGCTGGTGTTCCGCAACTGGGCCCCCTCCGACACGCTGCAGTACCCGATGGAACTGGCCATGTTCCCCATCATGGCGTGGGCCTCGATCCGCTTCGGCCAGCGGGGCGTGACCACGAGCATTCTCCTGCTCGGAATCATGGCGGTGGGGGAACTGAGGGACGCCATGGGTCCGGAGGCCGTGGTCACGCTCAGCCAGCCGCCCGGCTACCTGTGGGCGTTTGTCGGGATTCTTTCCACCACCGGCCTGTATCTGGCCGCCACCTGGACCGAGCTGCGCTGCCGCGAGGACGAGGTGCGGGTCAACGAGGAGCGCTTGCGCGCCTTTGTTCAGGCGCTGCCCGACCTCGCCCTGGTCTTTCGCAAGGACGGCGTCTGCTCCGAAGTGTTCGCCCCGGTGCAGAGCCGGTTCCGCCAGCATTTCAGCGCGCTGCGCGGCGAGCCGCTCGAGTCGATCTTTCCGGCCGACTTGGCGCGCACCTTTCGCGAGACCCTCGGCGAGGTGATGCGCAAGCGCAACCTGACGGTGGTGCGCTATGCGGTCTGCATCAACGGTGAGGACCGCTTTTTCGAGGGTCGCTTCGCTCCGATCGAGGGGCCCGACGGCCAGGCAACCGCGGCGATGCTCGTGTCCTACGACCTGACCGAAAGCCAGCTGGCCCGGCGCTCCCTGCAACGGCGCGACCAGCTGCTCAAGACCCTGACCGAGGTCGAGGGTGTCCTGCTCAAGGAAAAGGTGTTCCACCGCGGGGTCCGGCGCGCGCTCGAATGCGTGGGCAAGGGCATCCCGCTGGATATGGTGCAGGTCTACCAGGCGCAGGCGTCGGCCGACGGGGGCGGGGAACCCGTCCGCACCCATGAGTGGCTCCGCGAAAGCCCCTTCACCGTCGGCCGGCCGGTCATCACGGCGGCCGGGCTGGACGCCCTGCGTCCCGGCTGGCGCGACGCGCTGGCCGCCGGCGGGTCGTGGGAAATTCACTACGGGGATGGCGGCGAGGCGCAGCGGGCCTTCCTCGGCCAGCTCGGCATGCGCCACCTCGCCCTGCACGGGTTGCGGCGGCACGAGGACGGCGCCTGGGGGTTTGTCGCCTTCGGCAGCTCGCTGGAGCGCTCCGAGGACAAGGAGCACGCGCGCACGGTCTATCAGGCCATCACCGAAAGCCTGCGGGCCTACCTGGAAACCCAGCTGATCCAGGAGCAGCTGCGGGCGGCCAAGGAGGCGGCGGTCGCCGCCGACCATGCCAAGAGCGAGTTCCTGGCGATCATGAGCCATGAAATCCGCACGCCGATGAACGCGATCATCGGCTTTTCCGACCTGCTGCGGCAGACGCCCCTGACCGAGCAGCAGGGCGAGTATCTCGACATCATCGGCCGCAGCGGCCGGGACCTGCTCGAGTTGATCAACAACATCCTCGATTTTTCCCGACTGGAATCCAGGGGCATCCAACTGGAGCGCACCCGGTTCAATCTCGAGACCGCGCTGATGGAGGTGATGGAGATGGTGCTGTTCCGCGCCAAGGAGAAGGGGCTGGCGCTGGAATTCCGCGGCAACGCGGACATCCGGGCGCCGTTCTGGGGCGATCCCCTGCGGCTGCGGCAGATTCTGTTGAACCTGCTGACCAACGCGCTGAAATTCACCCGCGAGGGTTCCGTCACCCTTGAGGTGGCCACGCTCGAGGTCGAGGAGCCCTGGTACACGTTCGATTTCCGCGTGATCGACACCGGCATCGGCATCCCCGAGGAGCACCGCGAGGAGCTGTTCAAGCCCTTCCGCCAGGGCGATTCCTCAACCACCCGTGAATACGGCGGCGCCGGGCTCGGGCTCACCATCGTGCAGCGGCTGGTCGACAAGATGGGGGGACGGGTGGAGCTCGAAAGCACGGTCGGCAAAGGCTCCGTGTTCCGCGTCGTGCTGCGCCTCGAGCGCGACACCGGCGGGGAGCCGCCGCCCGCCCCGCGCGCCGGCGAGGATCAGCTGCACAAGTCCTTCGCCGAGCGGCACCCCCTGAGCATTCTGGTGGTCGAGGACGACCCTATGAACACCCGCCTGATCTGCGAGGTTCTCGAGCGGCTCGGCTACCATCCGGAGGCGGTATCGGATGGCTTCAAGGCGCTGGCGGCGCTGGCCGAGGCCCGCCACAACCTGGTCATCATGGACATGCAAATGGCCCGCTTGGACGGGCTGGAAACCACGCGCCGCATCCGCATGGGCGAGTGCGGCGAACGGGTGCGCTCGGTTCCCATCGTCGCCCTGACCGCGATCGCGCTTGACGATGAGCGGCAGCGCATCCTCGAGAGCGGCGTGGACTATTACGTCTCCAAGCCCCTGCGCCTGGCCGAGCTCAAGCGCATCCTCGAGGAGGTGTCTTCCCGAGCGGGCGGCGCCTGAGCACAAAATAAGATGACCTTGCTCCTTTGAGTGGGTATGGCCTTGCAGGCGGGGCTCACAGGCGCGTAGCGCCGCCGCGAGCGTAGCCGTGGGCGATCCCCGCGTAGTCCGAGCGCAGCGAGGATGAAGCGGGGGAGCCCACGGTGCAGCGAGATCAAAATGGCAAGCCGCGGCAGCGGCGGTCGAACCGGGCCGGATCGGGTCGCCGCTGACGCGGCTTGCCCGGATTGAACCGGGATTCCGTGGGCTCCCCGGCTCGCTGACGCTCGCCGGGATCACCCACGGCTACGCTCGCGGCGGCGC
>FWPV01002258.1_pt1 | contig 46485 bp, 35 predicted proteins | sample 2228371 | NCBI WGS metagenome assembly FWPV01 (sample SAMEA103939776, study PRJEB20133) | metagenome | reverse complement strand
GGGGAGGGTTTGGGAGGGCTACGCCCTCCCAAGAATAATTATTTTCATTCCGGCGTTGTGCGGCGCAGCCGCATGGATGACTGAGGTGAACAAATGGGGAAACCGGGTTTCCCCATACCCCTGCCTGTGGGAACGGCAAGCCCTCCCAACCATGCACCTGTGTTCATCGCGGCGTTGTGCGCCCCGCGAGCGGGGCCTGATGTGAACACAGGTGGGGAAACCGGGTTTCCCCACGCGGAGCGCCGACGGGCGCTCACGGAGACTTCTTGCGGGCAGGCGCGCGCCGGGCCGGAGTGTCGCGCGCCTGGCGCAGTTCCTTGCGCAACGCCCGCAGCTCCTTGCGCAGCTCGTAGAGGTTGCGGTGCACCTCGTCAATCTCGCTGCGCGTCGGCACATAGCTCGCCCGCAGGCCAAACTCGACGATCTGCTGCTCATGGAGGCGGTAGCGCATCGCGGCGTTGAACAACTGGCGCTGGGCCTGCAGGAAGGCCTCACCGGAGAAGGCCGCCTCCAACTGCCGGTCGGCCACACTGGTCCAGAACTGGAGCAATTCGTGCAGGCTCTGGATAGGGCGGCCCGTCTGACTGCGTTCGGCCAGGCCGCGCAGCACCTGCTCGAACACATCGGTCCAGATGTTAGCGACAACCAGTTGGAAATGAATGCTGGCGCGGCGCAGGTCGGCCCAGGCATCGAAGCCGCGGAGCAACTTCTCCTCCAGTTCACGTGAGAAGCCCATACGCGGGCTTTCAACCAGGCGCCCGAACGAACGCTCATAGGCATCCCAGTAGAGGCTGGTCAGTTCCAGCAAGGCGCTGCCACCAGGAGGCGCGCCCGGCGTCGGACGCAGCGCCTCCGCCCAGGGCCGGGACAGTTGCTGCATCTCCTCTATGTAGAGCCGCCAGAGGTCGCTGCTCTCCTGGATCGCGCGCGCAAGTGCAGCCGGTTCGGGGAAGAACTGGCGCCGCAGATGCTCAGCGGCCTCGCGCAACGCCCGCGTCTCGTCTTCGCCGGCGGCGAGCCGCGGCGTCAGATCCTGCCACGAGCGCGCAAGGCTCTCAATCACCTGCAACATGGTTCCTTGCGCATTCATCAGTTGGCGCGACATCACCTGGGCGAAAGGGTCGGCCCCGGTGAGCCAGGCCGTGAAGCCCTGCGTCGCAGCCTGTTGCCACTGCGCAATCATCTGCGGCAGAGCGGGATGCCCCTCCTGGCCGTCGGTTATGCCATACAGCCGCTGCCAGGTCTGCCGCTGCGCGTCGAGCCAGAAGTCCATGAGGGTGCGAGGCGGTTCTGCCGATGCCATAGACGATATCCTCCTGAGGTGAACATACGGGGAAACCGGGTTTCCCCGCGCCCCTCCCTGAGGGGAGGGTTTGGGAGGGCGAAGCCCTCCCGAAAATCAACCTGTGCCTGGAGGTGGCACGCCCTCTACACGGGGAGGGTTTGGGAGGGCGAAGCCCTCCCAGGACTAAACCTGTTGCCATCTTGTCAGGGTGCGGCGCAGGCGCGCGCATGTCTCGCCGGCTCCCCCGGGCCGGATACAGGCGACGAGCGATAGTATAGCATTATGACGCGAAGGCTGCTCACGGGGGCAGGGCTGATGCGTATGTGTTCACATGCGGGGTATGGCGTCACTCCGGGTGCGCAGACGTCCCGCCCGTAATGGCCTGAATGCGGGCGACATGCCCGCGCACCCGGGAGAAGTCTGAACACGTACGCGCTGTGGATACGTGATAGAATGGGGAACGCGTAGGAGGGTCGGACCCTCTCACCTCTCCACTCCCCCGGCAACGGGCGCGCGTCACGTCGCCGGACGCACCAGGTAAGGGGAATGTCCCGTGTTTGACACAATGCTCTGGCTCTGGGTGGGTTTCAACCTGTTTGTCCTGGCCATGCTGGCCCTGGACCTGGGTGTATTCCACCGGCAGGCCCATACAGTAGCGCTCAAAGAGGCAGCTATCTGGAGCGTCGTCTGGATCAGCCTGGCCATGCTCTTCAATCTGCTGCTCTTCCTGTTCTGGGAGCGCCTGATCCCCAACAGCGCCTATACTGCGGGCGATGCGGCGCTGGCCTTCCTCACAGGCTACTTAATTGAAAAAGCCCTGAGCGTGGACAATATTTTTGTCTTCGTGCTGATATTCTCGTACTTCGCGGTGCCGGCTAAGTACCAGCACCGCGTCCTGTTCTGGGGGATCCTCGGCGCGTTGCTGATGCGCGCGAGCATGATCTTTGCCGGCGTCGAACTGATCAAGCGCTTCCACTGGGTCATCTGGATCTTCGGGGGCTTTCTCATTTTCACCGGCATCAAAATGGCCACCGCCGGCGACGAGAAGATCGAGCCGGAAAAGAACCCTGTGCTCAACCTCTTCCGCCGCTTCGTGCCGGTCAGCACCACCTACGACGGCCAGAAGTTCTTCACCGTGCAACACGGGATGACTATGGCCACGCCCCTCCTCCTGGTGCTGATTATGGTCGAGACTACCGATGTCATCTTTGCCCTGGACTCGATCCCGGCTATTTTCGCCGTCACCCGCGATCCCTTTCTCATCTATACTTCAAACGTCTTCGCCATCCTCGGCCTGCGCTCGCTCTACTTCGTGCTGGCCGGCGTAGTCCACAAGTTCCATTACCTGCGGCTGGGGTTGGCAGTGGTGCTGGCCTTCGTGGGTGTGAAGATGGTGCTCCCCGACCTGACGGGGCTGCTGCTGGGCGCCAGTTTCGCCATTCCTACCGGCATATCGCTGGGTGTCGTCGCTGCAATCATTACGCTGTCAATCGTAGCGTCGCTGATCCGCGAGCGGCGCCTGGAGCTCCTCAACGGGTCAGGGATGGATGCCGACCGCATCCCGGGCGAGGATCGCCAGGTGCCCGACCGCGCCATTGCCGAGTGATGCGCCCTGATGCGAACATAGCCCGCGCGCGGGAGGGTTTGGGCGTAGCGGCGCGGCGGCGCCGCGCCGCTACGCCCTCCCAGGAACACGTATGTTCATTCCGGCGTTGTGCGCCCCGCGAATAGCGCCTGAGCAGGCCACATCGAAGGGTGCGTCACGGCGGGCCATGAGTATACGCTACCGGCGCTTTCCCGCAGGGCGAATGCAAAGATACCGCTGGCGAACCTGGGAACGCGGGCCGGAGACCCGCGCGCGGGCGTCTCGCTCGCGCACCCGGGGTGGCGCTTTACCCCGGGCGCGAACAGCTACTGGCCGCTTGACGCCAGGACGCGAACCTGCCAGACTATACTGCCTGCCGTCACCGCCCGATGCTTCGCAGTGACGCTCCTGTAGCTGCAGCGCGGGTAGCGAGGTTACCTGCTCCTGATTTTTCTGAAAGCGGGCGTAACTTTCTGGTAATGCCAGGAGTTAGTATTAACGACAGCCCGTCAGGGCGCAAGCGCTAATCCATCCGGGATTGTCGTTGATGTTGACAATGGGTGCTCCTCCTGGTCGGGCCGTGCGCGTCGCGTACCCATCCCTGCGCCAGCGTCGCGCCGCGGATGAGCGTCGGATCTTCAGCCCCTGTTGATGAAGGAGACAAGGCTATGCACATTCTGGTTGCCGATGACGATATTCCCAGCGTCAAGCTTACCTCATTCGTGCTCGAAGAGGCGGGCTATCGGGTCTGCAAAGCGTACGACGCGCAAGGCATTCTCCAGGCGGTTGAGCAGCACAATCCCGACCTGATCCTGCTCGATGTTATGATGCCCAAGTCGAGCGGATTCGATATCTGCCGCCAGATACGGCGCAACTCGGATGTGCCGATCATTTTCCTCTCCGGACGCACGCAATTGCAGGATCGCGTGATGGGGTTGCAGATTGGCGGCGACGATTACCTGGTCAAGCCGTATGAGCCTTCCGAGTTGCTGGCCCGCGTCGAAGCCGTGCTCCGGCGCCGCAACAGCGACATGCTCAACCCCTCGTCACGCCTCAGCCAGGGCGACATCACGCTGGACCCGGTGGAGCACAAGGTGCTCTTCGCCGATGGGCGTTCGGTTGAGTTGACCCCGCTGGAGTTCCGGTTGTTGTACTACCTGATGAAGAACTCGGGTCGCATCCTCAATATCAGCCAGATCCTCAGCAAGGTCTGGGGGTATGAGTATGAGGGCGAGAGCAACCTGGTCGCAGTCTATATTCGACGCCTGCGCACCAAAATCGAGAAGGATCCCGAGCATCCGCGTCACGTGATCACTGTACGCAACCTCGGCTACAAGTTTGAGCCCTGAAACAAGGTTCATCACAACCGGCTCGACGAGTCGCCAGGGCGATTGCTGCTCGCAGAGGAGTGATCGCAAATTCGGATGTGGCGTATCCAGACGCGCCGATGTCGTGCCTGATCGCGAACGGGTTACCTGGAACGGCATCAGTACTACAACGAGACTCTGGCCCGGCGGATGGGAGTTGCTCCTTCGCGCCTTCCCAGAAGGAGCCATCTTGTCGCAGGACGAGTTTCGCCGTGTGCCTGGCATGACCCCGGCGCGATGCAGCAACCAGACTTTAAGTAGCCCTGACCTGTAAGGCGCAGCGCATGACCTGAAGCGCCGCCGGGGGTGCAGTGATTGGCGATGTCTTCGACTGATACGCTCTTTGAGCGCGCCGAGCCATGGTTGCGGACCAGCATTCGCGACGGGTTGCGCGCGCTGTTGCCCCTCCCGGTGCTGGCGCTGGCCTGGTGGTTCGCTCGTATGCCTATCGGCAGCGTGACCACCTTCGGGTTGCTGATCTATGCGCTGGTCAACCTCGGATTGCTCATCGCCGTTAACGCGAGTCTCCAGGAAGGGCACAAACAGCGCACCCTCCTGATGATCCTCGCTTCCACCCTCACGGATGCCGTACTGGCGACCTATCTGCTCATCTCTAGCGGGCCGCTGACCCTCGGCATTGTTCCTATCTATGCCGTTATGGTGCTGAAAGCGCTGCGCTATCGCCGCCATGCGCTCTGGACGATGAGCGTACCGGCGATGCTCGGCGTGTTGTACCTCGCGGTTCTCTATGCGCGCGAGCGAACCACACCATTTGCAACCGAACATGCCCTGGCGTTTATCGGCCTCGTCGGCGGCAGCGCGTTTTTCATTATGCTGTTGTTGAGCCTGGCCGAATATCGGCTGTGGACTGCGCGCCGCCTCAGCGAGCGCCTGGACGCTGCGCGCGTTGAGTATATCGAGCGGGTCGGAGAGCTGGAGAGCGTCAACAACGACCTGCGTGTGCGTATCAGGCGCCAGCAGGCGCTTGAAGAGAGCCTGCGGGCGATTACCGGGTCGTTGAGCCTCGATGATGTGCTGCAGCAGATCCTCGACAGCCTCACGCAGATGCTCGGGCCAAACCACGTCAGCGCCGCCGCACTGACGATGGTGCAGGCCGATGGCTGCGCCCATCGCACCCTCGGCGGCGAGGGGCAACTCCTGCCCGGCTGGCCTGAACAACTCGCGCTACAGGTGGTGCAAACGCGCGCTCCGGTTATCGTAGATGACGCGCGCCAGGAGGCCGAATGGCACGACCTGCAACGTGCCGGCGCCCTGGCGGCGCTGAGCGTGCCGCTGATCGACTCGGATAATTATGTGCTTGGCGCATTAACAGTGGCAAGTACGCAGCCCCATGTCTTTTCCGCCACCGAATTGCGCCACCTCACCTCGTTCAGTATTCAGGCCAGCGTTGCCATCCACAATGCCAAGTTGCACACCGAACTGGCCCGCCAGCGCCTGATGCTCGAGGCGGTGTTGCGCGATATCGGCGATGGCCTGATCGTGGTGAATGAACAGGGAGCCCTGGTGCTGGGGAATCCGGCAGCCTATCAGGTGCTCCACTACAGCGATGCCCACGGCGGCGCCCTCCGCGAAGCGCTTGATCGCCTGAACCAGGAAGTGCGCCAGAAGGCCAGCGGTCTGATCAGCCAGGAAGTGCAGGTCGGTCAGGATGATCAGGAGCGTCACTATCAGATCTACGCTTCGCTGGTACGAGTAGCCGATGATAGCGATAGTCTGGTAGCCTTCGCCATCCATGATGTCACCGGTCAGAAATTGCAGGAGCGGCAGCGGGTGGAGTTCATTTCTATGGTCTCACACGAGCTGCGTAATCCGCTCAATACGTTGAATGGCTTTTTGAAAGTGGTGCTTCAGGAGAAGGCTGGTCCGCTGAGCGACCTGCAACGGGAGTTCCTTGGCATGGCCGATGAGCAGGCCAATGCGCTGAAGGGCCGGATCACCGAACTGCTGGAGTTCAATCGGCTCGAGTCAGGGCGCCTGCGCCTTCAGCCACAGTGGGCGAATCTCACCGACCTGATCCTGACCACCGGCGCCCGCTTTCAGATGCAGGCTGAACAGTTTGGCCTGCATATCCACGCCGAGGCGCCCGACGATCTGCCCGAATTATTGATCGATAGCGAGCGGATCGGTCAGGTTATTACGAACCTGGTTGAGAATGCGATGAAGGCGACGCCGGCTGGCGGTTCGATCACTATCACCGGCGAGGTGCAGGCCGGTGAAGTCCTGGTGCACGTGGTTGACACTGGCGTGGGCATTCCTGCTGATCAGCAGGATAAGATTTTCAACCGCTTCTACCGGATTGAGAACCGCAATTCGCAGCACGGCGCCCATCTGGGGTTGGGTCTCTCGATCTGCCAGCAGATCGTCGAGGGACACGGCGGGCGGATCTGGGTTGAAAGTGAGGTCGGCAAAGGCAGTCGTTTCACCTTCGCCCTGCCCCTCGTGCGGCGCGAACAGGTCATCCGCGAATCAGCCGCCTGAGGCGAATCTTGCCCGGTGTGAGAGGGTGTGAAGGGCGCAGCCCCCCGGGTGGCACAACCTTCCGCTTACGTGCCCCGATCGTGCGAGTGTGTATCGCAAGAAGATTGTCACCTACAGTTGCCAGAAAGTCATTAACGATTTATCAACAATGGTGTGAAACTGTGGTATAGTATTCGGGAAAGCGCCGCTCCCCTGCTCTTGTGAGGTCCGCTCGTGAACATAGCTCTCATCGCGCTTCCCGCCATCGGGAAGAAAGCGGTCCCACCTCTCACTCTGGCCTACCTGGCCACGCTGCTCGAGCAGTGCCGTCATATCGTGCGCATCTATGATCTGGCGCTGGAACCCGAGGCCTCACTGGAAACGGTGCTGCCACTCCTTCGCTCGTTCCGCCCGCAGGTGGTGGTAGCGGCCGGCGAGAACCCCGATCTCCTCGCCGCAGTCGGTGAGGTGCTCCGCGCGGATGGGTTTGCCACGGTGGTGTCTGCCGCGATGAGCCGCTCCGGATGGGATGCCTCCCGGGTCTGCCTCAGTGTGCTGCGCCGAATTCCAGGGCATGCCCGCGTGGAGCCTGGCGCAAGCCTTACCACTCCGCTGGCCGTCGATCAGTTGCCGTTTCCGGCGCGCCATTTGCTTTCCCTCGAACGTTACCCGCTGCGGGCGGTAGGTGGCGAGTTGCAGACGACGGTGCTGATCGGCGCAGGTGATATCGAAACCGGGCACATCATCTTCCGCTCGCCGACGCAGATTGTCGCCGAGTTGCGGAGCGTGGCGCAGGAGTTTGGCATTCGCCATTTCCTGATCCCTGATGTGCCAATCACCGGTGATAGGGCCTGGCTCGAGGAATGGCTTACGCGGCTCGCCGAAGCCGCTCCCGAGATTAGCTGGGAAGCTATGGCCCGTCCCGGAGACCTCGATGCTGCTCTGGTGGCGCTGATGGCCCGCGCCGGCTGTGAGGCGCTGCGCTTTCAGATCAACGCCGCCCAGGTGTTTGAGTCAACCGCCGCTCGCGAGCAGGTGCGACAGGCAGTGGCCCGGGCCCGCCAGCACGGTATCTTCAGTCGCGGCGACGTGACTCTGGTGCCGCCCTATGAGTCTATCCCCCATCTGGTGGACGTGGCGGCAACCTTTGGCCTCGATGATGTGCGCTTTGAAGTTGTCCAGGAGGAAGCAACCGGCGCGGGCTTCGACGAAATGCAACTCCGGGAACTGGCGCGCCAGATCTATATCCAGGGCCGTGACCGTCAGCGCTTCATCAATCGCTTTGGTCCTGCCCTGGGCAATTTGATCTGGCGGCTCAGCGGATCGCGCAGCCCCGTGTCGCAGCAGATCGATGACGAGGGGTTGACCGTCTGAAATGGCCGTTTGAGGGGTAGCCTCCCGGAGCTGCTGCGCGGTCAGACGGTAATCAAATGGCGAAACTCGTCGAGGTTCCTGGGGCCGATCCCCTGCACTTCCTGGAGTTCTTCAACGCTGGCGAACGGGCCGTGCTCTTCACGGTAGGCGATGATCCGCTGTGCCAGGGCCGGGCCAATACCCGGCAGCGCCACCAGGCTCTCGTAATCGGCTGTGTTCACGTTCACCAGGGTGACACCCTCTGCCGGGCGGGGTTCCTCGACCGGCGCTGCGTCTGCGGCTGAAGCCGTAGCGCCCGCCACTTCCCGAGCAACCAGCCTTTCTGCTTCTGCTCGTTCCTCTACCGGGGTTGCAACCGCGGCTTCTTCCACCGGAGCCTCGGCTCCCACTTCTTCAGCCAGAGCCTCTGCGGCCCCTGCTTCGGCAGTCTCGGCGACGGCGAGTTCTTCCGCCGGAGCCTCGGCTCCCACTTCTTTAGCCAGAGCCTCTGCGGCCCCTGCTTCGGCAGTCTCGGCGACAGCTTCCGGTTCTTGCACAGGCGCCTCGGCGGCGGTTGGTTGCGCAGCAGCTTCGGGGGCGGCTACGGCAGCCGTCTCGACGGGGCGTTCAACCACCGGGGAGGGGCTGCTAGCGCCCGCCTCACGCCCCACGGACGGCTGGGCCGGGGCCACGGTCGCTGCTTCAGGGGCGGGTTGAGCAGCGCGCGGCGGTTTCGCGCCGGGCGCCGGAGGCGGCCCCCGATGCACGCGGGTTGGAATCGGACGCGGCCCGCCGGGCGCAGCGGGGCCACCCGCGGCGGGGGGCTGTTCAGTCGGGGGCGTAGGTGGAGGCGTGGCGGGGCTGTAGCGAGTCTCCGGCCCCCCTGGAGGCCCGATGTGGGGCGTCTGTTCCGTGCGTGTGCGCTGCCAGCGCCAGATGAAGTACCCGATCCCGGCCAGGGCGCCGATCAAGAGCAACCGACGTACGCGTGCCATAGCGTTTTCTCCTGACAACAAGTGAGTGCGACGCGCCCGAGTCTGGCTGCGGTATCAGGCCGCCAGCGGGACGAGCAAGGAGCGTAAGAGGGTCAGGTTTTTCACATCCTCGGCCATGTCTTCGCCTTTGGGCGTTTCAAGGATCATCGGCACATTTCGGAAACGCAGGTCGTTTACCAGCAGCCGAAAGGCTTCAAGGCCGATGCGCCCCTGACCGATGTGTGTATGGCGATCGACCTTGCTGCCCAGCTCGCGCTGCGAGTCGTTGAGATGGAAACACCTGACCCGGTCAAGGCCGATGAGCCGATCGAGCGCGGCAAAGGTATTGCCATACGTTTCGGGTGAACGAATATCGTAGCCGGCGGCGAAGATGTGGCATGTGTCTACGCAGATGCCGAGTCGCTGCTCGCAATCCGACAGTTCGCAGAGCCGGGCGAGGTGCTCGAAGCGATGCCCGAGCGCCGTCCCCTGGCCGGCGGTCGTCTCCAGCAATACCACAGTCGCATTGCCTGCCCCGGCAGCGAAGAGCCGGTTGAGTGCCGCGGCCACGCGGGCCAGGCCCGCTTCTTCCCCGCTCCCCATGTGGGAGCCTGGATGGAGCACCAGGTAGGGAACCCCGAGCCGGGCGCAGCGTTCAAGCTCATCGGCGCAGGCGGCAATTGAGCGCTCCCAGCGCGTCGCGTCCGGGCTGGCCAGGTTGATCAGGTACGCTGCGTGGGCGAACACCGGGTCAATCCCGCTGCGGGCATGCTCGGCGTGGAACGCGGCAACCTCCTCGTCACTGAGCGGTCGCGCCTCCCACTGGCGCTCATTCTTGCAAAAGATCTGCATGGTTTCGCAGCCGACCTGCCGCCCACGGGCGAAGGCTCGGGCAACTCCACCAGCAATCGACATATGCGCGCCAAACGGCATAGCACTGCGCCAATACCCAGCATTGTACCGTCAAACATTATAGCACGTTCGCAAGGACGTACCCGCGGGCAAGGGTAGACGGTATACATGCCGAGGCGCCCTGCGGCGGCGCCACCAATCCACGATTGAACACAGGGGAAAGCGGGTTGCCCCGGGTCCCTGCCGGCGGGGCAAGGCGTGGCTCGACGGCTCACCTCAATCGGGGAAGCCGGGTTTCCCTATGTTCCAGGAGGTCCCACAATGGATGGCCTGCTGGCCATGTGGATCGAGCGCGCGCTGGCCTTTGTGTTCCCCGATCGCTGCGTGGGATGCGGGAGCGCTGGCGCGTTGTTCTGCGCCGCCTGTCGCGCGGCGGCGCGCCCGGTGGCAGACGAAGCGCCTCCGGCTGGTCTGGACGCTATTGTGGTAGCCTGGCGCTACGAGGGGAGCGTGCGCCGCGCGGTGCATGCGCTGAAGTACCAGCGGCGGCGGCGCGTGGCGCGGGTGCTGGCGGACGCGCTCGCCGCCAGCCTCGGCGAGTGCCCGTATGGCGATGCGCTGATCCCCGTACCGCTGCACCCCGAACGGCTGGCGGAGCGCGGCTTCAATCAGAGCGCGGAGCTGGCGCGCCATCTGGCCCGACGCTGGAGCCTTCCCGTGCTGGACGATGGCCTGATCCGCCAGCGTGACACCGGCCACCAGGCCCGTCTGCGGCGACGCGAACGCCAGACGAACGTAGCCGGCGCCTTTGCCTGGCGCGCACCAACGCCTCCGCCCGCCCGTGCCATCCTGGTGGACGACGTGCTGACCACTGGCGCGACCCTCGGCGCCTGCGCGGCGGCGCTCCGCGCCGCGGGGAGCCGCCAGGTGGTCGCCCTCACGCTGGCGCGCGCACTTATGAGTGGGGATCATTCCTGAACATAGCCCGCGCGCGGGAGGGCTACGCCCTCCCAAGAAAAAACTTGTCTTCATCGAATATGGAGAAACCGGGTTTCCCCACGCCCCTCCCTGAGGGGAGGGTATGGGAGGGCGTAGCCCTCCCGGGAACCAACCTTATGCGAATGGGTAGGGAGGATGGTGTCGTGCCCACCCATCTGCCCTACCCGCACGAGTAGTTGACGCAGTGTGTCAGAACCAGTATACTCGTATGTACCCTGTGTCACAAATGGATCTTCATGCCTCGAAAGGACAGCGCATATGGAACGTCTTGTGGGTGAGGTCATGCATCACGGCGTGTTGACGTGTCGTCGCGAGACCCCGATCCAGGATGTAGCGCGGCAAATGTCGGAACAGGATGTAAGCGCGCTCGTTGTGGTCAACGATGAAGGCAACATGATCGGACTGATCTCGCGCACGGACCTGGTCAATGCGCGCCTCTACGAGCAGTACTGGAAGCACTGGCGCGGATTGACCGCCGGACACATTATGGTGACCGATGTGGTTTCGGTACGACCGGCTGATACCGTGCAGGACGCCAGCCGTCTCATGATGGAGCGACGCATCCACCGCGTTGTCGTGGTGGAAGAGGCTGGCGAGGGCGTGAAGCCGATCGGGGTGCTCTCGGTGACCGACGTGGTGCGCGACATCGCGCGCAACTGAGGAGCAGGTGTCAACCTTTCTCTGGAACGCGCCGGGGCGAGGGGCGCAAGCCCGAGCGTCCTTCTGAGGCTGCGTAAAGGGGGATGGGGCAAGCAGGTTGCCTTATCCCCCTTTGCTCTGGCGGGAAGGGCGGAGAAACCGCTACCCCGGGGTCACGCGGTCGCAACGATGCAACGCAACACGACCGACACGCTCGACAGCGCAGCGCTGCCACACCCGGGCGCTGCGCCTCTCCATGGCGCATCCCGGCATCGTGCGGCGCAGCCCCGGGGGGGCTGGCGCGCTCCCCGGCGGCTCTGGTCCGCTCAGGTGTGAATATAGTCGCGGATCTGCACGATCCAGGCGCCCAGGCCCGCAGCCAGGATGAGGGCCAGGGTCACCAGAGCCACGATCCTGCCCCCGCGACCCCGGCGGGCCAGCGCCGCCAGCAGGAGGCCGGCGGACACGCACAGCGCCGGGTAGAGAAAGATGGCCCAGCGCACACCCTGACCGGCCACGACAAGCAGGCCCAGACTGAGAGCCACGCCGGCCCACCATGCGCCAAGCAGGGCGCGCAGCGGCGCAGCCTGCGGGTGGTTGCGGATGAACACGAGGGCCAGGCCTGCCGCTGCCAGGGCGCCGATCAGCGGCGGCAGGCTCACCCGCGTGCCCTGGGGCGGGGCCAGGCCCGCCAGGGCCGCCAGGCTGTCACGCAACACCCTCGGCAGGGGCGTGCCGCTGCCGCTGCTCCCCCGTTCGACCAGGGCCTCCACAAAGATCGGCGCGCTGTAGAAGATCAGCACGACCCCTCCCAGGGCCAGGGCGCCGGCCAGGGTCAGCCCGAGTGGCGCGATGGCCGGCGTTCGACCGCGTAGCCGGGTTGCCCAGGCGAAGAACCAGGCTGCCGCGATGAGCGCGCCGACCGAGAGCGTCACCCCGGAATGGCCCAGTAGCGCCAGACCCACCGCGACTGTCAGGGCGGCGAGGGGCCAGACACGCCCCCGCGAGGGCCGCTGCGCCAGCGCCCGCTCCCCTGCCAGCCCCAGGCCCAGCATGGCGAGCAGCGGTAGCGCCAGGGCCTGACCGCCGAGGTTCGCGTACTCACCGATCGAGAACGACTCCAGCGCTGGCGTGGGCAGCAGGTAGAGCAGCGCACCCAACATCTGCGTGCGCCTGCCGAAGCCCGCCCGACCCAGCAGCGCCCAGATCAGGCCAATGCTCAGCGCATCGAGCAGGGCCACGCCGCCCTGCACCAGCAAGCGCCGCGCCGCGTCGCTGCCGGCAAGCGCCTGACCTGGAAGCAGCAGCAGGTACATCCCCGGCGGGTAGGGTTGCTGACCGCCGCCGGCGTCGCCGGGCAGACCGGTCGTAAAAAAGACCGCCCCCAGGGTGACCCTGAACAGGTTATTGGCGTGCAACCCCAGGTCGCTGAAGAGGGCCTGGGGATGGACCATCCCGCCCACGCGCAGGGCAAAGGCCAGGACCATCAGGCCGATGACGGGCCGCGCTGCGGGTCCAGCGCGAGGTTGCACCAGCGGCAAGGCGATGCCGGCGAGAGCGACGCAACTGAGGGCCAGCAATCCCAGGTGTGGCGTGAAGACGGTGAGGGCCAGGCGGTGGAAGGCCAGGAGCCAGGCGACAGCGAGCACGGCGCCACCGGCGAGCGCCAGCGCGCCGCGACGGCCCATGTCCAGGCCGCGGGCGAGGCCGAAGACCAGCGCAATGGTCAGCGCCAGCCAGGCCAGGGTCGGCCAGGCAGGAGCGCGGGGCAGGCTATGCGCGCTGCCCTGTCGAACCTCGTAGAGCACGAAGCTCAAGTCACGCGGGTCGCCGGGAGCGACAAAAGACGTTGAGCGCATGGTGACGCGCAGATCGCCGGCGCGGTCAGCGCGGGCCAGAAGGTAGTAGCGTCGCGGCTCACCGGGGGGCAGGGTCAGGGTGTAGGGCGCCCCCAGGCCAGTCTCCCAGACGGTTGCAGTGGCGGCGGGGCCGCCCGCGGCGAGCAGGGAGACAACGTGCAGCCCGCCGCCCGCACCGGGGAGCACGATGGCCGCCTCAGGGCGCATCCAGCGGTAGGGTCGGCCACCGGTCCGTTCCAGCGCCTCCCACCACCAGACGTAGCCGTGCGGATCGTCGGAGGTGCGCACGCGCTCGGGCGGCTCGGAGCCGTGGGCGCCACGCAGGAACGGCGCATCGTCCTCGCGGCGTTGCAGGGCCGGCTCGCCGCCAATGAACAGCGGGTGGTCGAGGGGCGCCTGGTAGGCCAGCAGCCAGAGGCCCAGGGCGCACACCAGGAGCGCGAGGAGTTCCACTCCTGCGCTCCGCGCGGAGGAGGCGGGCAGCGGGGCGATCAGTGCTGGCTCGCCGCGCCCCAGGTGATGATCACCACCCCGATCACGACGATCACCGCGCCAACCAGCTTGTAGGGAGTGATCGTCTCGTTGAGGAACAGGCGCGAGGGGATGAGAATGATCACATAGTTCAGGGCCAGCAGCGGGTAGGCAAAGGAGAGATTGACGCGGGAGATCACGCCGAGCCAGAAGAGCGCGCCCCCGAAGACCAGCGCAAAGCCAAGGAGAACGCGCCAGTCGGTGAAGGTGGCCCAGAGCACCCCGAGGTCGAAAGAGAAGTGACCGACGCGCGCGCTGACGGCATTCATCCCCAGTTTGAGCAGCACCTCGCCGACGACGGTCAGGGCGCTGGCGGTAAGCAGCATAGCGAGGACCGGAAGCATGGCGAACCTTTTTGCTGGTGTACGCTGTGCGCCTGCGAACAGATGGTCGCTGGACTGGTGTGGCTGGTCGCTGATCATGGTGTGCGTTCAAGAACGAAAACGGCATAATCACAGATACCGCTCCGCATCGGGTAGGCCCGTTCGATGGCGAAGTGGGGGCCAAAGATGGCCCGGTATTCGGCCTCCGAGCGGATGTGCTTGCCCCGGTCGAGGGCGTGCATGAGGTGACCTGCGAGGTTCTGGCCTGCGGGTGGCGGGGTATCCTCCATCACCAGCACGACGGCGCCAGGACGCAAGACGCGGGCCAGTTCGTCCATGGCGACGCGGGCCGTGGTATCGGGCAGGTGGTGGAGCACGCCGAGCACCAGCGCGGCATCGAAGCTGGCGTCGGCCAGCGCCAGAGCCTGACCGGCGCTGACGACGTAGGCGCCCGGGCGATGCCGGGCGGCGAAGCGCAGGTAGCCAGGCGCAATGTCAACCCCGACGTAGCGCCCGGTGGGAAACTCGGTGGCGAAGACGCCGGTGCCGCAGCCCAGGTCGAGAAAGCGACGCTGGTCGCTATGCCAGGGGCGCAGTTCGCGGGCAATCGCCAGGCGTTCGCCCTGAAAGCCGGCCTCGACCGTCCAGCGCAGCGCGTCCCAGAGGCGTGGGCTGGCGCTGAGGCGGTCGAGGGCCTCCTGGAAGAGAGCCGGCGGCGCGCTGAGGCTCATCGGGGGACCTCCACAGGCTGCGGACGCGACGCGGCGGCTGGTGGGCGTGGCGTGAACGGCCTGGCATTACGGGCCAGGGCAATCACCGAGAGGCCGAACGGAAAATCTCTGCCGGCGGCGATCCAGGCCGCTTCCAGAGCCATAACGTTGCGCAGCAATTCATTGACCGGCGCAGCAGGCAGCGACATCGCCGACGCATCGCCCCGATCGGGCGTGAAGCGCTCGAGCAAGCGCGTGGCCAGCGAGAGGGGAAAGAGCAGAGTCAACCCGTACGTGCATCGCTCGACCTCAAAGCCGGCAGCCTTGAGCATTGCACGCGCCTGCCCGGCGGTGTAGCGGCGGCGAGTGTGCACCTGCCGGTCGTGGCGCGAGCGGAGCCAGTTGTACGCGGGCAGTCGCAGCAGCAAACGAGCGCCGGGACGCAGCACGCGACGCACCTCGGCCAGGGCCGTCGCCTCATCGGGCACCCCCTGGTGGTACAGCACATCGTAGGACGTGACCAGATCAAAGCTGTCATCGGCGAAGGGCAGGGCGAGCACCGACCCTCGACTGACACGGCCGGACATGCGCTGACTGGCCCAGCGCACGGCTTCGGGACTGTAGTCAATACCGATCACCTGCCCGTAGCGGCCCAGGAACAGACCGTCGCCGCCCGTGCCGCAGCCGGCATCGAGGATGCGCAGGCCGGGCCACCTGGCGTAATGCGGATCGAGGAGCACCGCGCTGATGGCGCGCATACCGCGGTGCCACCAGTGGCGTAATTCAACCGAGGCCAGGGTTGTGTATTCGCTGGTTTCCATCGTTCGTGTTCAGCAGTTGCGGGAAGGATCTCGTCGGCAGGCGCAACCCTCCCCGGCGCCTGCTGTTCAGGGGCGGACAGAACCTATGGACGCCAACGGGCTTGCCGCGTTGGGATGCGCTGGTTGGTTCTCGCCCCCGGCCCCCTTCGACAGGCTCAGGGCGGGCCGCTCCAGCTTCGCTGGAGCGAGGAGACCAGAGCCGCGCGCGGGGGGGCAATGCGGTAGAAGCCACGTTGGCTCGGATGTTCTGTCCACCCTTAAGCTCCTGCCGTAGGAGCCGAAGTCTGATGCGACTATACCAGATAGGGCGTACCAGCGCAACTTGTGGCATTCAGGGCGCGTGTTCAGCGTTGGAGCATCTCGCCCACATCGGTGTTCGTGCGGGCAACCTGCCCGCGCTTCCAGGAGAAGGGTGAACCTACGATATGGGGTAAGGCGTCACCCCGGGTGCGCGGGCGTCCCGCCCGCAATGGTCTGGATGCGGGCAAGCTGCCCGCGCACCCAGGAGAAGCGTGAACACGTACAGGGTGAACAGGTTTGCGCTCAGGCGATCACATTGCGGAGCACCCCGAGGGCGGTCGCCTCCAGCTCCACCACATCGTCGCGTTCCAGCCAGGGGCCATAACCGCCGCCGCTCTCCAGCAGCGTGCCACCGCCCACGGCGCCGGTAGCGATCACCTCACCGGGGTAAAGGGTCACACCGCGACTGGCATGGGCAACCAGTTCAGCGAAACTGTAGAACTGGTTGCCACTCACAGCGCGGCAGCGTTCAATGCCATTGACGCGCCCGCTCAGCACGAGGTTGAGGCGCCCATCGTCATCGGCGTAGAGTTCAAGCTCATCGGGGGTGACCAGCCAGGGGCCGAGCGAGGTGGCAAAATCGCGCGATTTAGCAGGGCCGCAGCCCAGAGCCAGTTCGTTCTCTTCTGCGTCGCGATCCACCCAGGCATTCACCAGCGTGTACCCGGCGATCACCGTCAGGGCCTCTTCGGGCAGCAGGTCGCGCGCCTGCCGGCCAATCACGCAGGCCAGGCCGAGGGCGTAATCGAGCATCGCGCCCCGGGGCATCGGCACGGCTTCATCGGGGCCGAAGATAGCGGTGTGGTTGGCGAAGGAAAACATCGGGCCACGGTACCAGGCTTCAGGCAGACCGGCGCCGCGGAGGGTGCGCACAGCGATGGCATGCTCCTCAAAACTCTCGTAGACGCGCAGGCTGGTGGGGCGGGGAAGCGGCGCCAGCAGGCGCACCTGGCTAACGGGCAGCAGCAACGCCGCTCCGCCGATCGAGAGACTCCCGGCAAGCTCGGCTGTTTCTGCGCCGGGCCAGGCCGCGCCAGACACAGCCGGCTCGCCGCCGAGCAGGTGGGTCACTGCGGCCAGAATGTCGGCGGCGCTCTCCAGGTTGACCTCGTTCTGGTCGGCGCGAAGGAGGCTGACCATATCCCAGCGCAGGCTCTCAGCCTCCTCGATGACCAGAGGCGCGGCGACCGCCAGATCAATCACTGTATCGCCGAGCAGGGCGCCAGCGCGCGGCGCGCCATCAGGCGGAACGAAGGAAATCAGTCGCATAGCCTCTCGCGCAGCGCAGCCGCGCCCCCAGACAGCAGGTTGACCCTGCCCTTGTTCGCTCTGCTACGAACATCGGGAACCGGGTTTCCCCGTGCCCCCGCCCATCAGGACGCCAGGCGCCCCCGGCGTGAGCGCCCGGCCATCAGAGGTTCCCCCGGCGGGCCTGCTCGCGCTCGATAGCCTCGAAGAGCGCCTTGAAGTTGCCCTTGCCGAAGCCCTGGCTACCTTTGCGCTGGATGATCTCGATAAACAGCGTCGGCCGGTCTTGCACGGGCTGGCTGAAAATCTGGAGCAGGTAGCCTTCATCATCGCGGTCAACCAGAATATTACGCTCCTGGAGCGCCTGGCGGCTCTCATCAATCGCGCCCACGCGAGGCTCGAGATCGTCGTAATAGGCTGCGGGAACGGTAATGAACGGAATCCCTGCGGCGCGGAGCGCATCTACGGTGGCGCAGATGTCACAGGTGGCCAGAGCGATGTGTTGTACACCGGGGCCGCCATTGTACTCGAGGTATTCCGCAATCTGACTTTTCCTGCGACCTTCAGCCGGCTCGTTGATCGGAAACTTGATCTTGCCGCCACCGTTCTGCATGACCTTTGACATCAGCGCCGAATAATCGGTGGCGATGTCGCGATCGTCGAAGTGGACCAGTTGCTTGAAACCGAGCACATCGCGGTAGAAGGCCACCCAGCGATCCATTGCGCCTGCTTCGACATTGCCAACGATATGGTCAATCGCGAAAATCCCGGTATCGGGAACAGGCGCCTGGCGTTCGATGAACTGGAAGCCGGGCAGAAACGGCCCTTCGTAACCATCGCGCTCGATAAAGCTATGGACCGTATCGCCGTAGGCGGCGATAGTCGCTTTAACCACACGCCCGCCCGCGTCCTCGAAGCTGGTTGGCTCACAGACGCCGGTAGCGCCGTTTCGCAGCGCGGCAGCGTAGGCTGCGGCAGCGTTGCGGACCCGCAGGGCAATATCCTTAACACTGTCTCCGTGGCGGGCCAGGTGGGCGCTGATGGGGTGATCCGGGAGCAGGGGCGCAGTGAAGACAAAGCGGACGTCACGGCGTTGCAGCACGTAACAGGCCCGGTCGCGCAGGCCGGTCTCAAGGCCGGCGTAGGCTATCGGGTTGAGCCCCAGGATGCTGCGGTAGAAGTGCGCGGCCTGCCGCGCGTTGCTGACGTAAAATTCGACGTAATCTATTCCTAGAAAATCGAGCGCATCCTGCGCTGAGTTCATGGGGTGTATCCTCAGATATGGTGAAGTACGTGGCGCATCCGGCGCGTCATTGGTTATGCTGAGGGAAGCCGCATCCCCGAGCGCAGTCACAGGGGAAGCATCTCAAGCGGGACCCTTCGCTTCGCTCAGGATGACACGGAACGTGCCCGATGCGCCACGTAATATGAGCCTTGTCGTGCAAAGGTGAGGCCCGTCATCCCGCGACAGCCTTGCCGGCCCGCGCGCTGGATGCGATCCCTCACAGCGTATGATACCGAGGGTTGATAGGGGTGTCAAAGCCGGTATACCCTGTGCGTGTTCACTCTCGGGGTAAGGCGTCACCCCGGGAGCGCGGGCGTCCCGCCCGCAAGGGCCTGGATGCGGGCAAGATGCCCGCGCTCCCAGGAGAAGTGTGAACACGTACCATACCCACGGGCACAGGCATGCAATGAAGGGAGGGCGCAGCCCTCCCACGCCTCTCGGGCGGGGGTGTGGGGAAACCCGGTTTCCCCACACCCCCGCCCGGCGGGAGGTTGGGCGTAGAGGCGCGGCCAGCAAAGTGCAAGCGCTGGCGATGGCGATGCTCTTTAATAACAGGATAATCTCTACGAGCCGCGGAGGTCCCATGGACAATGAGTTAGGCACGGGGATTCCTGCTGTGGTGGCGCTCCTCCTCGATGAAGGCGCAAGGCTCTGGCTTGAAGGCGCTCTAAGCGCCGCGCAAGCGCGTGTAGAGAGCGTTTGAGACGGCTGAACAAATCGGCAGCACCGCGGGGCGTCTCAGCGCAATGCAACTACTCGCCAGTCTGGCCTTCATCCGGGGTGATCTGGAGGCCTGTTATGCGCTACACAGCGCCGTGCTCAGCGAATGCCGCGCCCTGCGCCTGGACATCGGCGTGGCCTCGTCGTTGCACAACCTGGGTCTGGTTGCGGCCTACCGGGGCGATTTTGAAACCGCCCGTGGCATGATTATTGCCTCGATCAACGCCTACACCGTCATCGGGCGCCGCGATGCGGCGGCCAGGGCGCGGGCCAATTTGCAACGGTTGATGGGATAAGGCGCGGGGCGCATGGCCTGGCAAGAGGGTTTCTGGGAGGGCGAAGCTTCCCGCGGCCCCCTTCAACAATGTGCCGGAGGCGCTCTGCAGGCGCCTCCGGCACGTTTCATTCCATCATGGCGCAAATCGTGATGATGATGTCGAGAAGGTTATGGACGGTCTGCTCGACGCATAGGTCGTCCACCGTCGCGAAATGGGACGCCAGGGCAAGTTGACGAACCGGGGGCAAGCGAAAGCTCCGAGTACCAGCGGATGCGTGTTTCCGCATCATGCCCGGTGCCGCGCTCCAGTGCAATCCAGAAGATGCGATCGCCCTGTAGGGAAAACCGGTTTCCCCATCGTCATATCAGCCGTCCATGCGGCTGCGCCACACAACACCAGAATGAAAATATGTGTTCCTGGGAGGGCTACGCCCTCCCAAACCCTCCCCGCTGGCCGGGTTGTTTCCTGGGAGGGCTGCGCCCTCCCAAACTCTTCCAGAGGAGGGGCACGGGGAAACCCGGCTTCCCCATCGTCATATCAGTTGCATGCTATAATGAAGCGTCAGAAGAGGCGTCAGGCACATTCAGAAAGGCCGGCAATGCAGAACTACTGGCACGATCTGGAACCCGGACCCAGCGTCCCCGATGTAATCCATACTGTTGTCGAAATCCCCAAGGGCTCACGCAACAAGTACGAATTCGATAAAACGATCGGCGCCTTCAAGCTCGACCGCGTGCTCTACTCGGCAGTGCAGTACCCGGGCGACTACGGATTCATCCCCCAGACCTACTACGATGACGGCGATCCGCTGGATGTGCTGGTGATGACCAACCTGCCCACGTTCACCGGGTGTATCGTCGAGGCCCGCCCCGTGGGTATGTTCCGTATGCTCGATAAAGGCGAGCACGATGACAAGATCCTGGCCGTGCTCCAGTACGATCCGTTCTTTGCAAGTTTTACCGACTATACCGATCTGCCGCCCCACTACCTGAAAGAGGTCGAACACTTCTTCACGGTCTACAAAGACCTGGAAGGCACCCGCGTCGAGCCGGTGGGCTGGGAGCACGTGGATGTAGCGCGGCAGCGTATTCTCTACGCGATTAACAACTACTGGGATATGCGCGCTGGGCGATTGCTCAAGCGCGCCTGAGGCCAATGTCGTCACGTTCCAACCGGTCCGGCGCCCATCGTACCGCCTACTCTGCTGGCGGAGTCATCTTTCGCGTTGTCGCCGGGCGGGTAGAAGTTGCCCTGATCGCCACCGACCGCGGCGAACGCTGGGGCTTGCCCAAGGGCCACGTGAACCGCGGCGAAACCGCCGAGGCCGCCGCGGTGCGCGAAGTCGCCGAAGAGACCGGTCTGGAAGGGGCAATCGTGCGCCACCTGGCGACAATTGAATACTGGTTTCGCGCCGGTCCCTCGCGGGTCCACAAATATGTGGACCTGTTTCTTATTCGCTACGAACGGGGCGAGTTGCACCCTCAGGAGGCCGAGGTTGACGATGCGCGCTGGTTCCCCCTCGATGAGGCCATCCGACGCGTCTCCTTCGAGCGCGAGCGTGATGTGCTCCTCCAGGTCCAGACGATCCTGCGCGATGGCCAGCCTGATCCGGCGTAACTGGCGTTCCTGCCCGCCCGGCGCGGAAGCCAGGTTTTCCCTGATGTGAACATACGGGGAAACCGGGTTTCCCCATCCCCCTGCCGGTGGGGGCGACAGGTCCTCCCCATGGGTGGGGCAGGAGGCTGGAGAGACGTGGTTTTCCCATAGCTTCAGGTACGCCAATGACAGATCATATCGTTGAAGTAACCACCGACGCGGGCATGGAAGAACAACTTGCGGCCCACGGCCTCGACGCGAGCCTGGTCGAGCGGGCTGTGCTGGCAACCTTACAGGCCGAGAGGGTGGCCGGCCCGGTGGAGGTGGGAGTGCTCATCGCCGATGATACCCGGCTGCACGCGCTGAACCGCGATTACCGCGGGGTTGACGCGCCGACCGATGTGCTCTCCTTTGGAGATGATGGCGCCACAGGGCCGTTTGTCAGCCAGCCGGAAGGCCCCCGCTACCTGGGAGACATCGCCATCTCCCTTGAGCGCGCGCTGGCCCAGGCCGACGAGTACGGCCACTCGCCGGCCCGGGAACTGGCCTACCTCGCCGTGCATGGCACCCTGCACCTGCTGGGTTACGACCACGAGCGCGGCCCCGATGACGCAGCGGCCATGCGCGCCCACGAAGAGGCCGTGCTGTTCGCCCTGGGTCTGGAGCGCTAGTGCAGCGCGCAGGAAATCCGTGAGACACCCCCGCGGCCACGCTGCACGCCACGGGAATGAACAGAGATACGCCCGGGCGAGCTATGCCCGCTCGTCAACCACGCCTCAGGCCCCTTCCCCTACCACTTTAAGCCCCGTGCGCGGGGCGCACAACGCCAGATTGTTGTTCTTGGGAGGGCTGCGCCCTCCCAAACCCTCCCCGCAGGGAGGGGATTGGGGAAACCCGGTTTCCCCGTATGTTCACATCAGGCCCCGTGCGCGGGGCGCACAACGCCAGATTGTTGTTCTTGGGAGGGCTGCGCCCTCCCAAACCCTCCCCGCGGGGAGGGGATTGGGGAAACCCGGTTTCCCCCTTTTCCCAACCGCTGTTGGGAGCGGCTGGCACCCCCCCACAGGCAGGGGAATGGGGAACATTGAACAAACCGCATAGGCACTCCCGCCAGAGCGCATTACAACACCATTGCGGCCATCTGCAACCTGAAATCTGCACTCTAAAATAGTACAACGCCTCCCTCGCTGGACAGGGAGTTCTCCCCTGGAAGCTGTGCAAAAGCCGGTGCTATAGTTGTTCAAGTTTCGTGCAGAAAACAGCGTGCCGCGTATCCGCCACCGCCAGGTGGCGGACTATAATTCGTAGGCTCTCGATGAAGCGAGTTGGAGGCGTATGACGACACTCGACCTTGACCGGACCACGCAGGTATCGGCCCGATCTGCCGCGCCTGCCGCAGCGCCAGCCGGAACGCCCGTTTCCCTGCCCTTCCGTCATTTGCCCGACATGGTCGATCGGACCTGCGAACGCTACGCGCGGCAGCACGCCTTTACCTCCGTGCTGCCCAACGGCATGTTTGGCAACCTCAGCTTCGCCCACGTGCGCCGCGATGCCAACCGCTTCGCGGCGTTTTTGCGCGAGGAGCTGGGACTGGCAGCCGGCGATCGGGTGGCCATTCAATTGCCGAACAGCCTGGCCTACCCGATCTGCGCCTTTGGCGTGCTCAAGGCAGGATGTGTTCTGGTCAACACCAACCCGCTCTACACCCCGGCGGAAATGATCCACCAGTTCAACGACAGCGGCGCGCGTGTGCTGGTGATTGTGGATCTCTTCGGCGACAAGATCGCCCCGGTGCTGGAACGGACCGGTATCGAGCACGTGGTGCTGGTGCGCCTCACCGACCGCTTCCCCCGCCTGCCGGGCTTCGTGGCCTACAACGTCATCAAGTACTGGAACCGCCTCGTACCCGCATGCACCGCGCCGACGATCTCCTTCCAGGAGGCCCTTTCCCGCGGCGCGCGCCACCTCCACGAGCGCAGTGTGGACGTTGCGGCCTACACGGCGGCCACCAGCCCCGATGATCTGGCGGTGCTCCAGTACACCGGCGGCACCACCGGTGTCAGCAAGGGCGCCATGCTCTCGCACAGGAACCTGCTGGCCAATGTGGCGCAGATTGAAGAGCGTGTGGCCGGTAATGTGACCCACGGCGCGGAATGCCCCCTGGCGGTCCTGCCGCTGTACCACATCTTCGCCTTTACCACCAATTTGCTCTACTTCTTCCAGGCCGGGGCGCGCAACGTCCTGGTGGCCAATCCCCGACCGCTCTCTAACCTCCAGCGGGCCATCGAGAACTACCCCATCAGTTGGATTCCCGGAGTGAATACGCTGTTCAACGGTCTGCTGAACGAAGAGTGGTTCGCCGATCATCCCCCGCCGAAGTTGCGCGGCAGCATTGCGGGCGGCACGGCGCTGCACACCGCCGTGGCCGAGCGCTGGCAGCGCGTGACCGGCACGCCGGTGATCGAGGGCTACGGTCTGACCGAGTGCTCCCCGGTGGTGACGCTCAACCCCTTCGAGGCCAACCGGCCCGGCAGCATCGGCCTGCCGCTGCTGGGCACCGAGGTGCGCCTGCTCAACACCTATGGCGAAGCGGCTGCCCCCGGTGAGCCGGGCGAACTGGCCGTGCGTGGCCCCCAGGTGATGCAGGGCTACTGGCAGCGCCCCGAGGAGACCGCGAAGGTGATCAAGGATGGCTGGCTCCTCACCGGCGATATTGCCGAGATCGATGCCGATGGCTACCTGCGTATCGTTGACCGCAAGAAGGATCTGATCATCGTCAGTGGCTTCAATGTCTACCCGAATGAGGTCGAAGACTGCATTGCCGCCTGCCCGGGTGTCGCTGAAGTAGCGGTGGTTGGGTTGCCTGACGCGAAGACGGGCGAGATGGTGAAGGCCTTTGTGGTTGCCAAACCCGGCGCAGCCCTGACGGCCGAGCAGGTGCGCGAGCATTGCAAGCAGTACCTGGCGGCCTACAAGGTGCCGAAGGCGGTCGAACTGCGCGCCGAGTTGCCGAAGAGCCCTGTGGGCAAGGTGCTGCGTCGCGAGTTGCGCGCCGAGGCCCGGGTAACGCACCAGGAGGAAGGAGGCGTCAATGGTTAGCCAGACCGAACAGTTGCTCCTGGCGCTGATGATCGGGGTGATTATGCTCGGCATGGGCGCCTCGCTCACCTGGCGCGACTTCTTCCGCGCTTTTAAGCGCCCGCAGGCCATTCTGATCGGCTTCGCCTCGCAGTACCTGCTCATGCCCGCGATTGGCTTTAGCCTGGCCGTGGCGTTGCAACTGCCCCCGGCCATCGCCATCGGGCTGATTATCATCTCGTGCATGCCCGGTGGTTCGACCTCCAACATCTTTACCTACTTCGCCAAGGGCGATCTGGCCCTCAGTGTGACGATGACCACCTTTTCGACCCTGGCCGCCTTCGTGATGGCGCCGCTGTGGATTTTCCTCTACGGCAGCCGCTTCATGACCAGCGAGATCAGCGTCGGGATGAGTAGCGTGATTGTCGGCCTGGTGGTGATGCTCATTCCCGTGGTCATCGGGATGTTCATCCGGCGGCGCAACGCCAATGTGGGCGCCTTGCTCGAACTGCTCGGCGGCATTCTGGGGGTTGTCATTATCCTGGCGCTGATCGCGCTGTGGGTACCGCGCAACGCGCCGCTGCTCGCCACGACGCCCTGGCAGGTCTATGCTGCCGCCGTGGGCGTGGGGGTGATTGGCTTCTTCTTTGGCTTCCTGGTCAGCCAGGGGGTTGGGCTGGGCTTTCGCCGCGCCACCACTGTCGCCCTGGAAACCGGCATTCAGAATGGCCCGCTGGCGCTCTCGATTGTGTTGCTCAGCTTCCAGGGCGACCTGGCCAACGAGATCGCCCTCATCCCCGTACTGTACTCGCTGTTTATTGTGATTACCTCGTCGCTGGTGACGGTGTTCTTCCGCCGCCAGAATGAGCTGCGCCAGCAGTACGTGGGAGCATTGTTGTAGGAGAGGGTTGTGGGGGGCTGCGCCGCCAGCTCCCCTTCCGCCCGCCGAGCCGCCCGCAAGTCTGCTATAATGCCGAGAAGCGACCCGTTCGAGTGGAGGGCATCGCCCTCCACTCGCCTGTTTTCAGGCAAGGCGATGAGTACGAAGCAGGCCCCTCCCCGCGTCGTGGCGGAGAACCGCAAGGCGCGCCACGACTATGATATTGAAGAGACCTACGAGGCCGGGATTGTGTTGACCGGCAGCGAGATCAAGTCGGTGCGCGCCGGGCGCGTGAACCTGCGCGGGAGCTATGCCCGCGTACACAATGACGAGGTCTTCCTGTACGATGCGCACATCTCGCCCTATGAGCAGTCGGGCAAATACTTCAACCACGACCCACTGCGTCCGCGCAAGTTGCTGCTCCACCGTCGCGAGATCAGCCGCCTCGATGGGTTGGTGCGCCAGAAGGGCCTGACGCTGGTGCCGCTCAAGATCTACTTCAAGGGCCGGCGCGCCAAGGTGGAACTTGGCGTGGCGCGGGGCAAGAAGGTTTATGATCGCCGCGAGGATATCGCCCGGCGCGAGGCGCAGCGCGATATCGAGCGAGCTATGAAGTCGCGCGTCCGCGAGTAGCTATGGCCGGCTACCTGCAGGTTCTGCGCACGAACCGCAACTACCGGCGCCTGTGGTACGGCCAGGTGGTCAGCCAGATCGGCGACTGGCTCGATAGTGTTGCGCTGTTTACGCTCACCCTCAATCTTACCGGCTCGGGGCAGGCCGTCGGCCTGCTGTTGCTGGCTGAGTTTTTGCCCGGAGCGGCGGTAGGCCCCATCGCCGGGGTGATCGTTGATCGGCTGCCCCGCAAGTTGGTGTTGATCGCCAGTGACCTGGGGCGGGCGCTGCTGGTACTGCTGCTGCTGCTGGTCCACGGCCCCGAGGATCTGTGGCTGTTGTACACGGCGGTCGCAGCGAAGGTGTCGCTCACGGCGTTCTTTGAGCCGGCGCGTTCGGCGATCCTGCCGAGCCTGTGCCGCCCCGACGAGCTGGTGGCGGCCAATGCGATCAGCGGGGCCACCTGGTCGGCTATGCTGGCCCTGGGGGCGGCTCTCGGCGGGATCGTGGCAGGCACCCTGGGCGTGCGCACGGCGTTCCTCCTCGATGCGACCTCGTTTGTGCTCTCGGCGGCGCTGATCGCCACGGTGCGCGTTCCCCAGCCCCACGCTGCTTCGGCCACAATCCCAGAACCGCTCGCGCCGCAGCCTCCGTCAGGCCCACGGGGGGCGCTGATGGAGTTGCGCGAGGGTCTCCACTATGTGCTGACGCGCCATGAGATCGGCTGGCTGACGTTCAGCAAGGCGATCTGGAGCCTGGGGGGCGGCGTGTTGCTGCTGCTGACGCTCTACGGTCGCGAGGTCGCGCCACTCGGTCGCGATGGGGCCATCAGCATCGGGTTGCTCTACGCTGCGCGCGGCGTGGGGACGGGCATCGGGCCATTTCTGGCCTTGCGTTTTGGCGGCTCAGGGCCGCGCTTTCTGCGCCGATCCGTAGCCGTGGCGTTCTTCATCAGCGCCGCGGGCTACCTGGCCCTGAGTTTCGTGGCCTCTCTGCCCCTGGCGGCGCTGTGCGTCCTGTTCGCCCACATCGGCGGCAGCATCCAGTGGGTCTTCAGCACCACGCTGTTGCAGGCGCGGGTGCCCAATCGCCTGCTCGGGCGCGTGTTTGCGACCGAGTATGCCGCGTTGACGCTCACCACCGCGCTCTCGGCCTATCTGACCGGTGTGGCCCGCGACCTCGGCGCCACTCCCGCCGCCCTTGCCCTGGCTCTGGGTGGCACCTTCGCCGCCGCGGGCACACTGATGCTGGTCACATTGTGGCCCGAGCCGGTTCACGCCGAAGTTGCACCGGTGACGAGTGATGAATAATCGGTGAAGAGGCGCCCCGTCCACCGGGGTGACCCGGCTTGTTTCGGCGAGGGCTGCGCCTGCTCCAACCCGCGCCCGGGCAGGAGCTTCAGGGGCGGACAGAAGATGTGGGCGCATGCGGACAGAACATCCGAGCCACAACGCGGCTTGTACCGCATTGGAACGCCCCCGCGCACGGCTCTGGTCTCCCCGCTTCGACAGGCTCAGCGCAGGCTCTCCAGCGAAGCTGGAGAGGCGACGGGGGTGAGGACCAACCAGCGCATTCCAACGCCATAACGCCCGTCGGCATCCATAGGTTCTGTCCGCCCGTGAACCCTGAGCGGGCAGGCTCTCACGTGGAGAGTTTTTCGCTGGATGGCTGTGATGCGCTGCTGGTCCTCACCCCCCCATCCCCCCTCTCCACCTACGGTGGAGAGGGGGGCGGGAGCAACCTGATCCCCCCGCTCCAGCTTGGCTAGCGCGGGGAGCAGGGGGGAGGTCCTCCTCCTCTCTCCGTCCAGCTTATGCATTGCCCACAACGTTGCCGATGGCTTCCTCATGCGGGCCATACGCCAAAAACCCTCCACGTGGCCAAACCCCACTCCCCAACTCCCTCTTTGTCGGGCGGAGAACGAGGCGGGAAGGCGCCGCGCCGCGGTGCCTCTACTCATCACCGGCGGCGCGGCGGCGGGCGCGTTCCTTGGCCGCGCGCAGGCGCGCCAGGGGGTCGTCGGCTGGCGTGGGGGGCGGCGCAGGCGGCGCAACCGGGGGCGGGGCAGGCGGGGGCGGACCGGGCGGTTCGGCGGGCGCGGCGATGCTGGGGGTTGACTTCGCCGGGGCTTCGGGCGCGACGGGGTTGCCGATACGCTCCTGCACCCGCCGCTTGGCGCCGGCCAGTCGGTCCAGAGTAGGATTGGCCGGCACAGGCGCCGGGCGAGCCGGCGCGACACGAACGCCCATCCAGGCTCGCGCCGCCGCGAGATCCTCGCGGCGCAACAGCAGGCGCCGCACAGCGATGTCGAAGACCAGTAACAGCAGCGCCAGAGCCAGGAGGGGCATAGCGATCTCGCGGGCGCGGGTGACGCCGCTATCAACAGGCGCGAAGGCGGCGGCCGCCTCGTTCAACGTGGCGCCCCCGGTGAGCGTGGCGAGTTCAGACAGCAAGGCCGGGTTGGCCTGGGCGCCGCGGTACTCCGAGGAATAGGGCACCACCAGGCCCGCCGTCTCTTGCAACACCGCGCGTCCGCCTGCGGCGCCACTGATCTGCACGAGGTAGGTGCCCGGCGCGGGACTCTCGAAACGGCCCTGGTAGGTCTGCGGGCCGACCTGGGGCAGCGTAACCTCGCGCCGCGAGCCGTCGGTGCCGATCAGGGTTGCGGTAACCTCCAGATTCTCCTGCCCCGGGCCGGTCGTCAGCCGGATGAGCGTTTCGGCGCCGGCCACCTGCATCTCGGCGCTGACCTCCTGGCCGCCGCGGGTGGGCAGCACCGCGCCGACGAGTTGCCCGGCAAAGCGCGGAAAGCCTTCCCAGCGGATCCACTCCGCGGCCCACTTGCCGCGCGTATCGCTGAGCCAGGCGGCGCTCCGCCCCAGGCCGTACTGCCAGATCGCCAGCAGCGGCTGGTCATCGTCGGTCTCCAGCACCGCGCGGGCGCTCTCCTTAAGCGTGCTCCCGTTAAAGCCGAAGAGCGGCGGCAGACCGCCAAGACCGGCCAGGATCGGACTTTCGCCAATGGCCACGGGCACGAAGGGACGTTCGATAATGTAATTACCGACGGTGGTGATCGTCTCCTGCACAAAGATCTGCGGCACCTCGGCCATATCCTGGGCGGGATAGTAACGACCGCCGCCGGCGATGGCCAGACGTTCGAGATAATCAGCCGACCCGCTGCCCGCCGCTACGACCGTAAGCGTAATACCCTGGGCGCGCATCCGCTCGGCGATATCCACCTGGTCGCCGCCGGACCCCCAGCCGTCGGTAAGCAGAATCACGTGCTTGAGGCGGGCATCCACGCCCTGAAGCAGCGTCTCGGCCTCCAACAGACCGGCGCGGACGTTGGTGGAGCCACGTGGTTCGAGGCCCGACACCGCCTCAATCACCTCCTCCACCGTGGCGCCGGTGGTAGGCGGCATCGTCTGGATGGCGCGACTATCGAAGGACACGATGCCAAGGGTATCGTGCGGCCCGAGCAGCGCCGCCGCCTGCGCCACCGCCTCCTTGGCAATGTCCACCTTGCGCGTTCCAGCGGATTGGAGGGGCATAGCGCCGCGATCCGGGCTGGCGCAGTGGCATGCGTCCATCGAACCGGACTTGTCAATCACAAAGACCAGGGCCAGATCGGGGCGCTCCTCACGGTCACGCACGTCCGTGTAGACCGGGAGAGCCTCTTCGATGGGCGTGCGCCCATAGCCGCCGACACCGAAACTCTCCTCGCCGCCGACCATCACCAGGCCCCTGCCCAGATCACGGACATAGGCGGGAAGGGCGGCCATAGCGCCAACCGGCAACGCGCGGGCCGGTGTGTTGACCAGAACGACACTCTCGTAGGCGCTCAGACCGGCCAGGTCGCTGGGCATCAGATCGGGCGCCACAATCTCGGCAATCATACTGGTGGCCTGCAAACCGGTAGCCAGCGGTTGCGCGTCGGCGCGGTTAACGGCCACGATCAGCACCCGTGGCGGCCCCTGGATCTGGATCAGCGCCGAAGCCTCGTTGTTCTGGGGGCGACCATCCTGGTCTGGCTCAACCTGGACGCGGAAGCGCTGGAAGCCGGAGCCGGCAACCTCGATCTGGAAGGGAACCTCGTTGGAGCCAGGTTGAAGGTCGACGCGCCGTTCGGCGATCACCTCGCCATCGCCGATCAGGCGCACCGTGGCGCCCTGGGCGACCGTACTTTCCACCGTGGCAACCACCGTGGCGCGCTGGTTGTCACGCACCCGCGCGGGGGCCTCCAGGCGGGCGATCAACGCCTCGGCATCGCTGGAATTGACCGCCAGGTCCACAATGTCAATCGGCACCCCTCGCGCCGCGGCCAGGCGGGCGGCCTCGATTGCCCGGCCCTCGTTCTCACCGCCATCGGAGAGCAGCACCAGGCGCTTCTCGGCATCGGCGGGGAAGAGGGCCAGACCGAGCTGAATGGCCTCAGCGATGTTGGTGCGCGTCACCACCGGCACCGAACTGATACGCCCCAGCCGCCGCTCCTCGCTGGGCGCCCGTTCTACCAGGGCGTTGCCGCCAAAGACGACGATGGCAGCCCGATCGCCCGGGGGCATCTGCTGGAGCGCCTCCTGGATAAAGGTCTCGGCCTGGGCGCGGGTAGAGGGCGGCATCGAGTCGCTCGCATCGAGCAAAAAGACCGTCGTCAAACGCTCGACCGGCAGCACAAGTTGCGCGCCAGCGACGGCGAAAACCAGGGCCGTAGCGATGATGCTGCGGAGCGTCAAACTCGTCCAGAAGCGCCCTGGCGTCAGGCGGCGCGGGGGAAGCAGAGCAACAGCCCAGATCAGCCCTACCACGATCAGCAGCCAGAGCATCTCGGGATAGATGAACGAGAGGCGCGGCATAGGCAATCTTTCGGCGGGTAACGTGACCCGCCTGGGCGGGCCTGGAACGGTACTGGGGCAGGTTGGTTCATTCTACCGGATCGACCTGCCACTTCGCAAGCCAGGCAGGAAAACCCGCAGGGCTTGAGCAAAGTCCCTTGTTGTCACCCTGAGCGCAGCGAAGGGTCTCTTCCTGATGCGAACCAGCGATGCTGCGCTTCGCTCAGCATGGCACCTTTTGCGGACTTTGCTCATGCCCTGAGAAAACCGCGAAGATGGTACAATACCGATGCACTCGAGCGAGGATCACGTTCTGGCATGGCATGATGCCAGGCCCATAGCCCGGACCAGGAGCAATGGAGCTTCCCGCAGAACTGCTTACCCGGGCGCACTACTGGATGCGCCTGACCCGCGCCCTGGACGAGCGGGGCGCCTTTCTCCACAAGCAGAGCAAAATTGTCGGCGGCTACTTTTCGCAGATCGGGCACGAGGCCATCAGCGTGGCTGCCGGGCTGGCGCTCGGCCCCGACGACGTGGCAGCGCCGATGCATCGCGACCTCGGCACGTACCTGGTGCGAGGGCTGCATCCGCGACGCATTCTGGCGCAGTTCCTCGGACGGGCCACGGGCGTCAGTCGTGGGCGCGACGCCAACCTGCACGGTATGGGTGACCTGAGCCTGGGCCTCATCGGCTTCATCAGTCACCTGCCGGCCTCCACCGGGGTGATTGCCGGCGTGGCCCACGCCTTCAAGCTCAAGGGCGAGCCGCGGGTGGCGATGGCCTTCTTCGGCGATGGCGGCGCCAGCCAGGGCCTGGCCCACGAGTCGCTGAACTGGGCATCGGTCTTCCAACTCCCGATGGTGGTCATTTGCGAAAACAACCAGTACGCCTATTCCACCCCCCTGGCGCGCCAGATGCGCATCGAGCATATCGCCGACCGCGCCGCGGGCTATGGCATGCCCGGCGTGATTGTGGACGGCAACGATTTCTGTGCGGTGTACCAGGCGGTTACTCAGGCAGTGGAGCGGGCGCGCGCCGGCGGCGGGCCGACCCTGATCGAGTGCAAGACGATGCGCATGCGTGGCCACGCCATCCACGACAATATGGCCTACGTGCCAAAGGACCTGCTGGAAACCTGGGCCCAACGCGATCCGATCGCGCGCATCGAGGCCGTGCTCCGCGAGCGGGGCCTGCTCGACGATGCCGCCCTCGCCGCGCTCCTCGAACGCATTGACCACGAACTCGACGAAGCCCAGGCCTACGCCGAAGCCAGCCCCTACCCCGACCCGTCCGAGGTGACGCAGGGGGTGTACGCGGACTGAGGTGAACATACGGGGAAACCCGGTTTCCCCAATCCCCTCCCTGCGGGGAGGCGCCCGGTTCCCTCCCCCAGCGGGAGAGGGCCAGGGAGGGGGCGGCCCTCCCGAAGACGCCCTATGTTCATCGCGGCGTTGTGCGCTATGCGCATGACCGTCTAACGTGAACATAGCCCGCCCGCGGGAGGGTTTGGGAGGGCGCAGCCCTGCAACGGGTTTCACCTGCTCCGGGATAGGCTTCCCGGGACGCCGAGGGGAAATGGGCCAACGAATGGGAAACGAATAAACGAATGCGCAAGGTGTGCCTGACTCTGAGGTGAACAGAGCCCGCCCGCGGGGAGGGTTTGGGAGAGCGCAGCCCTCCCAAGAACAATACTATTTTCATTCTGGCGTCGTGCGCCCCGCGCATGGGCGTCTGAGGTGAAAATACGGGGAAACCCGGTTTCCCCAATCCCCTCCCTGCGGGGAGGCGCCCGGTTCCCTCCCCCAGCGGAGAGGGCCAGGGAGGGGGCGGCCCTCCCAGAGATACCCCTGTTTTCAGATGTGGGAGCGCCGTGCCCTCTCAGGAAAAAAAACCTCTTTATTGCGCGGCGCGGCAACTGACGAGGAGCAACCATGACCTGGGATGCCAACCTTCACACCGGGGTCACGACGCTCGCCGAAACCGGCGACGCGCCGCCGGGCGCCATTCGCGAGCTAACTTACCTCGAAGCCATTCGCGAGGCGCTACGCTACGAATTACAGCGCGATCCGGCCGTGCTGCTGCTGGGTGAAGACATTGGCGTATACGGTGGCGCCTTCAAAGTAACCCAGGGGTTGATCGAGGAGTTTGGCGAGCAGCGCGTGATCGATACGCCGATGACGGAACTGGCGATGATCTACGCGGCAATCGGCATGAGCTTCCAGGGCTTCCGTCCGGTAGTGGAGATGCAGTTTGCCGATTTTATCTCCACCGGCTTCGATGCCATCGTGCAATTTGCCGCCACCAACCACTACCGCTGGGGCCAGGCGGTGCCGATCACCATCCGTGCGCCGGGCGCAGGCGGGCTGCGCGCTGGCCCCTTCCACTCGCAGAGCAATGAGGCCTGGTTCGTGCACACCCCGGGGCTAAAGGTGGTGGCCCCTGCCACTCCCGCCGACGCCTGGGGCCTGCTGATCAGCGCCATTCGCGATCCCAACCCCGTAATCTACTACGAAACCAAATACCTCTACCGCTCGCTCAAGGGGCCGGTTGCTGGCGGCGAGACGGGGCTGGTGCCGCTTGGTCGGGCGGCGCTGCGCCGCGAGGGCGAAGAACTGTCCATTATTACCTATGGCGCGATGGTGCACGAGGCCCTGGCAGTGGCCGCGGATCTGGAACGCGCCGGGCACAGCATCGAGGTGCTCGACCTGCGCACGCTTAAGCCGCTCGATGAGGCAGCCATCCTGGCCACTGCCCGCAAGACTGGCAAGGTGCTCATCGTCCACGAAGCCAACCGCACCTGTGGCGTGGGCGGTGAGGTGGCCGCGCTGATCGCTGAACAGGCGTTCGATTCCCTCGACGGCCCGATTACCCGTGTGGCCGCACCCGATACGCCCGTACCCTACAGCCCACTGCTGGAGGACGCGCATCGTCCCGATGCGGTGAAGATCCGCGCCGCGGCGCAGCGGTTACTGGAGTTTTGAGTGCGCGTGGGGAAACCCCATCCTCCCCGGCTTATCGCTGCCGGCGCTGGCGGTGTTCCAGGATCGTTTGGGGCGGAAAGAGACGTTTCCATTCCAGACGCCGCCTTCCAAAGTTGAACAAGAGACAAACGGAACAATCGGAAGCGGCGAAATAGTCTATGCATTGCGCGATCTCATCATTGGTCAGAGGGAAGGAGTGCGCCTTATACTCCACTAACAACACCTGCTCGACGCGATGGTCGGGCAGGTAGAAATTTACCAGATTGCCATTCTCATCCAGAACGAGTAGTTCTGGTTCCCGTTCGGCAGCCAGGCGCGCATCAATGAAGCGTTGATGCATGGCATTGTGATACGTCATCTCGCGGTGGCCGGGCCCAAGGTCGTTATGAACTGCTATAGCCAGTCCAATGACCTTATAGGTGAGGCCATTAAGACCGTCATCAACGAGATGGGAGCCGTGGTTTGCTGAGTTCATTGTCTGGTCCTTTCATTCCCCGGGCGAGAGTACGTCAACGAATGGGAAACGAATAAACAAATATGTTCACGTCAGGGCTTTTATTCGTGTGTTCATTGGCCCTTCTTCCCGGGGGGAGGATAGGTCAACGAATAGGAAATGAATAAACGAATATGTTTACGTCACGTCTTTCATTCGTTTATTCGTTGGTTATTCGTTGGCCTTTCTTCCTCCATTCGTTGACCTTTCTCCCCCGGGCGAGAGTATGTCAACGAATGGGAAACGAATAAACAAATATGTTCACGTCAGGGCTTTTATTCGTGTGTTCATTGGCCCTTCTCCCCGGGGGGAGGATAGGTCAACGAATGGGAAACGAATAAACGAATATGTTTACGTCACGTCTTTCATTCGTTTATTCGTTGGTTATTCGTTGACCTTTCTTCCTCCATTCGTTGACCTTTCTCCCGCGGGGGAGGATAGGTCAACGAATGGGAAACGAATGTGTTTACGTCGGGGCTTGTATTTTCATTGGCCTCTGTCGCTGCGCGCGCGAAAGCGCCTGGTAAGGCTAGAGCGCACGCCCATACCCTCCCCTCGCTGTGGGAAGCCCCGGGTCTCCCCGCGCCTGGCTTGAGTATGGTATCATGCCAGTAACTGTCGGGACGGTGACATCAAGTAAGTCGCCCTGGTGATTATGTCAAATCATGATGTGGGGCCCCCTCTTTCTGCATGGTCGCCGTCGTCAGCCACTGGCGCTCCCGCCGGCCCCCCCAGAGGGTGATTCGAGCCAATGACGATGACCGAAACACCGATCTCCCACGCTCAACCGCACGCCTATGCCGCCGCCTGCGAGGGTGTCGCGGTGTATGATAGCGCCGCCCGTGGCCGCATCTGGATGCGCGACCGTGACCGCGCGGCGCTGCTGCATCGCCTCTCGACCAATCATATCGAACGGTTGAAACCCGGCGAAGGTGTCGAGACGGTGTTGACGACACCGATTGGCCGGAGCATTGACCTCCTTGACGTGTATTGTCTCGATGAGGGCCTGTTGCTGGTGACCAGTCCAGGGCAGGGCGCGACCATCCATGCCTACCTGCGGAAGAATATCTTTTTTAACGACCGGGTGAAGGTGGAGGACGCCAGCGCCACGCTTGGCGAAAAGACGCTGTATGGCCCGCGTGCCGGGGCGCTGCTGGACGCGCTGGGCATCGCCGTGGCAGAACTGTCGCCCCGCGGTATCGTTGCTGCCACCTGGCAGGAAGCGCCGCTCTTCGTGGCCGGCGCGGCGCCCATCGGCGGGAGCGGCTATCGCCTCCTTGCCACCCCTGCGCTCCTGGAGCAGATGGAGGCCGCTCTGTGCGCCGCGGGCGCCGTCCGGCTCGATGCCGCCACCTATGACGTGCTCCGGGTTGAGCAGGGGTACGGCGCCTTCGGGCGGGAGTTGTCGCAGGAGTACATCCCCCTGGAGGCCGGCCTGTGGAGCGCAGTGAGCTTCAACAAGGGCTGCTACGTGGGCCAGGAGATCATCGCGCGTATGGAGAGCCGTGGCCGCATTGCCAGGCAGTTGCGGGGTCTGCGCTTCGCCGGGTTGCCCGCGTTGCCCGCAGGGGCAGGCGTGCCACTGGCGCGTCTCGATGCCGAGGGGAAAGAAGCCGGCGATCTGACCAGCCTGGTTGCCTCCCCTCGCTATGGCCTGATCGGTCTCGGGTATGTGCGCACCGCCTACGCCACTCCCGGCGCCTCCGTCCAGGTTGGCGACCTTCGCGTCGAAGTGGTCGAATTGCCCTTCGGCACCACCGAGACCCCGGGAGATGCCTGAGCGGGGTACGTGTTCACATGTGGGGTAAGTCACCCGGGGTGCGCGGGCGTCCCGCCCGCAATGGCTTGGATGCGCGCAAGATACCCGCGCACCCGGGAAAGGTGTGAACACGTACGGAGCGGGGACGCGCCATAACGGTGCGCGCGGGTTCGCGTGGAGACCGGGGCCTCACCTCCCGCTCCCGGGGGCGGCTGTTCACAACGAGCAGCGCAGCCGCACCAGCGCCCGACATCGAACCGGCCCCCGGCCGCCTTCTGCTACGACGTGCCAGCACGCGGGGACAGGCTATGCCACGGTCCACTTCCAGCCGCGCTCAGATACGCGATCTCGAACGGCAACGCGACCAGTTGCTCTCCCAGCACGAGCGTGATGCCCGTCTGCTTCACGCGCTGACCGCCATCAGTCTGGTTGGGAGCGAGCACCCCGATGCGCGCACGATCTTCGAGCGTATCCAGCGCGAACTGGCCCGCGTCGTCACCTTCGACACCTTCTACCTGGCATGTTGCGGCGAGCGCCATGAGCGCTTCGCCTATGCCCTGCTGGCTACCGAAGAGGTAAGCGAGTTTATCGAGGACGTTGAGTTCGGCTACCTCACCGGCACGATCATCCGTACCAGACAACCTCTCCTCATTCAAGATCTCCTGGCTGAAGGCGATGCCGCTGCGCTGCCGCCCGGCGGCGCTCACGAGAAACGCTCGCGGGCCTGGCTCGGCGTGCCGCTGATGATCGGCGCCGAAGCCATCGGCGTGCTGTCAGTCCAGAGTTATCGGGCCGGCGTCTACACACCCACCGATCTGGAGTTGCTCCAGCGCATCGCAAATATGATCGCTGTCGTGCTGGAGAACGTGGTCCTGGTCAGGCGCGAGGAGCAGTTGCGCGCCGCGCTCAGCGCCCAGGTGGCCGCGCGCACTGAGGAGCTTGCGGCGCTGAGCGCCGTCTCCGCTGGCCTGGTGGAGCGGCGCCCCCTCGCCGAGACCCTCGAGTGCGCCCTGGATGTCGTGTTGCGCCTGTTTCACCTCGAGGCCGGCAATGTGCGCCTGCTCGATGCGCCCCGCGAGCACCTCGTGCTCTGCTGCCAGCGGGGCTTTTCGGAAGAGTACGAGCAACGCACCTACCGCTCACCTCTGGCAACCAGTCCCATTCGCTCCGTTGTCGAGACAGGCGAGCCGATTGTGGTGCCGCGGGAGTGGTACGAGTTCCGGCGTGGCGGCTCGCTGCCTCTGGAGGTCTTTCCGCGCTTCGAATGCTCGCTCATTCTGCCCCTCTTCGCCGGAAGCACCGTGGTGGGAACGTTGAGCCTCTTCGGCTTCGCCCAACGCGATTTCAGTGAGCACGATGTGCGTGTCGCGCAGTCGGTGGCTAATCAGATCGCGATCATCGTCGAGAACCGCCGTCTGCTCGACGAACAGGAGCGGCAGATCGCCGAACTCGATGCTATCGGCCAGATCGGCAAGGTAGTCACCGCGTCGTATGATCTGGATAAAATGCTGGCGGAGATCTACCGGGTCTTCAACGACCTGCTGGGCGCCCCGGTCTTTGCGCTGTTGATCTGTGAGCCTGAGAGTGAGGTGATTACCAACGCCGTATTTGTGGAAGAAGGACAATCGGTACCCCTCAATCTCGTCGGGCGCCAGGTGACCCCCGGCTCGCTGAGCCACTGGATCATGACCCACCGTGAACCGCTGCTCTTTCACGATCTGCTGCACGAACGCCACGAGCTGGCCCGCCGCGGCATCGAGCCGCGCCCGGTGGGGCCGGAGCGGCTGGTGCGTTCCTGGGCCGGCGTCCCACTGGTGGCCCGTGATGGCGAGTTGATCGGGGTGCTCTCCATCCAGGATTACCGGCCCTCCCGTTACGACACCGGCACGATTGATTTTCTCTACCAGGTGGCGAGCCACGTGAGCCTGGGCGTGCAGAAGGTGCGGCTCTTCCAGGAGCGCGAGCGGCTGCTGGAAGAGACGCGCCTGCACGCCGAGGCGGTGGAACGGCAGGCCCACCGCCTGGAACTGGTGAACCGCATCGCCTCGGTGCTGGCCGCGCGCCTGAATCAGCAGGAGATCCTGGAACTTGCCGCCCGTGAACTGGTGCGGCTGTTCTGGGCCGATCACACCGGCACGGTCCTCTTCACCGAGCCTGAGACGGGCACGGTAGTTGCCGAGTACCCTGAGACCGGCACAGTGGGCCTGCCCATTCCATTGCAGGACAATCCCCTGGTCGAGCGGCTGATCGCCACCCGGCGTCCGGTGGTGATCGAAGATATTGAACGCGACCCGCTGGCCAGGCGCAGTCGCCAACGCTGGCGGGCCATGGGCATCCGCTCGCTCGTGATCGTGCCCCTGGTGAGCCGCGACCGGGTGCTGGGATCAATCTCGCTGGATAGCTATGGCGCGCCGCTGCGCTTCAGCGATGAAGAACTCGAGCTGATGAGCACGGTCGCCACGGCAATCGCCACAGCGGTGGAGAATGCGCAACTCTTCGCCGCCGAGCAGGAGCAGCGGCGCACCGCGGAGACGCTGCGGGAGATGACCCGGGTGCTCAGCTCCACCTTCGACCCGGGCGAGGTGCTGCGGCTGGTGCTGGCTGAGTTACAGAAGGTCATCGTCTTTGATACTGCCTCGATCATGCTCCTCGACGGCGCGCAGTTGCGCCTGGTGGCCTCGTGTGGGCGCGCGCCCGGCATCGAGCCGCGCAACCTGATCCTGCCCCTGGAGGGCAGCGCCGCCGGGCACGTGGCCCGTACCGGCGCGCCCCTGCGCTACATAGCCGGTCGGACCACTGTTCCCTGGCTGCACCTGCCTTCGTCCGAGAATATCTCCTCCTGGATCGGCGTGCCGTTGATTGCCCGCGGCCACGTCGTTGGGGTGCTCAACATCGACTCGCGCCATCCCCTGGAGGGTGACAACAGCTCCGGGCGGGTCTTCAGCGAGCGTGATGTTGAGGTAGCCAGCGCCTTTGCCAACCACGCCGCGCTGGCGATCGAGAATGCCCGGCTGTACCAGGAATCGGTGGCGCGCGTGGAGCAAGAACTGGAGATCGCCCGCCGCATCCAGGCCAACCTGTTCCCCCGCCAGTTGCCCACCGTAGGAGGGTTGGAACTGGCGGCCCGCTGTGTGCCAGCGCGGGAGACCGGCGGAGATTTCTACGACGTGGTGCAACTGGGCGCGCGGATCGGGGTAATTGTCGGCGACGTGAGTGGAAAATCGCTTCCGGCGGCGATGCTTATGGCGGTTGCCCGCTCGACCGCCCGCTCCGAGGCCCGTAATCACGAGACGCCCTCGGTCGTGTTGACCGAGACCAACCGCTCGCTGGTTGACGACGTGCCCCGCAACAGCTTCGTGGCCCTCAGTTACGCCCTGGTGGATCGGGCCCGCGACCGGCTGGTGCTGGCCCTGGCGGGGCAACTCACCCCGTTGCTGCGCCGCGCCGATGGGCGCACCTGTTTTCTCGAAGGGCCGCCAGCATTGCCCCTCGGCCTCTCCGACCGTGTCACGTTCGGCCAGTTCGACGTGGAAGTGGGGCCAGGCGACACGGTGCTGTTCTACACCGATGGCATCGTCGAGGCCCACGACCAGCGCCGCAACCTCTTCGGCTTCGAGCGCCTCGAGCGGCTCGTCCAGCGCTGGGGCCACCTGCCCGCCGGTCAACTGGTTGACCGGGTGTTCGCCGAGGTACACGCCTTCAGCGAGGGCATGCCGCCTCACGACGATATGACTCTGGTGGTTGTTCGTATAACGTGAGCCGTAGTGTGGTAGAGTGTACTCAGGACTACAACTTCTCCCTGGTAGGCAGGGGAACATCCGCTTTCACATCAGATGGTCATGCGGCGGCGCCGCATAACGACACGATGAACATAGGTTTTTCTTGGGAGGGCACAGCCCTCCCAAACCCTCCCCTCAGGGAGGGGCGTGGGGAAACCCGGTTTCCCCGTATGTTCACATCAGGAGACTACCCATCCGTGGACACACCGTGCTGATCTCGTTTGTCCATCCTGCGGCCCTCTGGCTGCTTGCGCTCCTGCCCCTCCTGTGGCTCTTCGCATGGGCCACGCGGCGGGCCAACCGCGCGCGCCTGGGCCGCGGGCGCTACCTGGCGCTGCTTGCCGTGCGCAGCGGCATCCTGGCCGCGCTTGTGCTGGCCCTGGCCGGCGCCCAGGTGGTGCAGCCGGTGGACGATACGGCGGTGGTCTTTCTGATTGATGGGAGCGACTCGGTGGCCCCCGCGCAGCGCGAGCGCGCTCTGGCCTATGTGAATGAAGCCCTGGCAACGGGAACACCCGGCGACCGGGCAGCAGTGGTTGTGTTTGGCGCCAATGCCGCGGTGGAACGAGCGCCCCAGCCGCCGGCCCCCCTGCCGCGCCTGACGTCGGCGGTGGCGGGCAATCGCACCGATATTGCCGAAGCGCTGCTGCTGGGCCTGGCGCTGCTGCCCGCCGATGCTCAGAAGCGGCTCGTGCTGCTCTCCGACGGGGCGCAGAACCTGGGCGACGCGGTTGAGGCCGCGCGCCTGGCTGCGCTCCGCGGCATACCCATTGAAGTGGCGCCCCTGGCAGCCGAGGCCGGCCCCGACGCGCGCCTTGTCGGGCTTGATGCTCCTGGTGTGGCCCGCGAAGGCCAGGACGTGCCGCTGACCCTGAACATCGAGAGCGATCTGCGCGGACCTGCCCGGGTGGAGGTGCTCGCCGACGGGCAACTGGCGGCTGCCGAGGAAATCACCCTCACCGGGGGCGCACAGTCGCTCCAGGTGCGGGCGCCGGCTGGAGAGGCCGGCTTCCGTCGCTTTGAGGCGCGCATCACCGCCCCCGGAGACACTCAGCCGCTCAACAATACCGGCGGCGCGTTCACCCGTGTCGAAGGGCCGCCGCGCGTGCTGCTGGTGACCGCGGCGGAGGATCGCGCCGCGCCACTGCGCGCCGCCCTGACCGCCGCTGGATTGCGCCCGACCCTCGTCGACCCCGGTCAGGTCGCTTCCGACCCCGCCGACCTGCGCCAGTTCGCTGCCGTTATCCTGGTGGATGTTCCCGCAACCGCCGTGCCCTCGGCCGTCCAGCGCGCACTGGTGACGTATGTGCGCGAGCAGGGGGGCGGGCTGGCAATGATCGGCGGCGCCGAGTCGTTTGGCGCCGGTGGCTGGCGACGGACCCCCATCGCCGAGGTGCTCCCGGTGGAGCTTGACCCGCCTGCGCGCGAGCGACGCCCCGATCTGGCCCTGGCGCTGGTGATTGACCGGAGCGGCAGCATGGCCGACACCGCCGGCTCCGGGCGCAACCGGCTCGACCTGGCCAAAGACGCTGTTTTTCTGGCCACCCAGGGCCTGGCCGCCGGCGATCAACTCGGCATCTTCGCGTTCGACGACCGGGCAACCACGGTGCTGCCGCTGCAGCCGTTACCGCCACTGGCAGCCATTGAGAACGCCCTGGGCCTGGTGAGTCTCGGCGGCGGCACCGACATCCGCGCGGGCATCGAGCTGGCCGCCCCGGCGCTGATCGCCGCCGATGCCCGCGTCAAGCACATGATCCTGCTGACCGACGGTCTGGACAACAGCAACTACGCCGACCTGGTAGACCAGATGCGTCAGCGCGACGTTACCATCACCGTCGTCTCGATTGGGGGCGCGGCAAACCCGCGTCTCGAACGCGCCGCCCGCGAAGGCGGCGGCGCATTTTACCGCGTCACCCGCGCCGATCAGGTGCCGGCGATCTTTCTCAGCGAAACGGTGCGCGCCGCCGATCGCGACCTGGTGGAGGAGGTAGTGACACCAGTGGTGGCCCTGCCTGCTCCCCCTGTACGCGATCTGGAGGTCATGCCCCTCCTGTACGGCTACAACAACACCGGCCGTCGCGCAACCGCGCGCACGTTCCTGATCACCCCCGACGGCGCGCCGCTCCTCGCAACCTGGCAGGTGGGCCTGGGCCGCACCCTGGCCTGGACCAGCGACCTCAAGGGCCAGTGGGCTACCGAGTGGATCGGCTGGGAGCAGTTCCCGCGGTTCGCCGCCGGCCTGGTTGATGCCGTGCTGCCGCCCGTGGACGATGGGCGCCTGACCCTGGAGATGAGCGCCACGGAGGGAGAAGCGGTCCTCAACCTGGCCGTGGGTAACGCGGAGGGCCTGCCCGCCCCGGTAGCCGCCGTTGAGGGCCGGCTCCTCGACCCTGCGAGCGCCGGTGTACCCCTGGAGTTCACCCGGGTCGCTCCGGGCCGCTACCGCGCCACCGTCCCGGCTGACCAGCCCGGAGTCTACCTGGCCCGGGTAACGGCCCTGGACGCCGCAGGGCAGCCTCTGGGCGCGGCCAGCGGTGGCCTGGTGGTAAGCTATTCGCCAGAGTATCGCCCGGACGCGACGGGCGCGGCCTTGCTGGAGTCGCTGGCGGCCATCAGCGGCGGGCGCGTCGCGCCGCCGCCGGCCAGTCTGTTCGAGGCGCCAGGGCAGCGCGTAGGGCGCGTGAGGGCCATCAGCCAGCCGCTCCTCTGGCTGGCCCTTGCGCTGCTTCCCCTGGACATCGCCCTGCGCCGGCTGTTCCTGCGCCCCGGCAGCCTGGCCCCTGCCCTGACGCGCCGTCCTCGCCCCGCCCCCGCGCCAGCAAGCGCCGACGCGATGCTTACCCGTCTCCACGCCGCCCGGGAGCGCGCCCGGCGCCCCCCGTCTCCCGCGGCGCCGCGGCAGGCCCGGCCCCCCACGGCTGAGGCGCCGGCCCCGCCGCCGGCCTCCGCCCCCGCGCCCGCCGACGAGCGCCTGGCGTCACTCCTGGCGGCCAAGCAGCGCCGCAAACGCTTGAAATAGCTGCTTTTCCATCCGGCGCATAGAGGTGTAGGGGAACCTGGTTCACCCCTGCTGGGTCGCTTCTCCGGCAAGCGCAGCGCGCAAACCCGATACCGCTCGAACGTCGCGCGTTCCGTCCTTACGGGTAGGGCAAAGCAGATAGGCTTCGCCTACAATAGGGTGCCAGGAAATGCGCCGCGAGCAAGGTGCGGGGGAGCCCGCGGTTCCCACGCCCCTTCCTGACGGGAGGGCTTGCCACCCCTGCGACCAGGGGTAGAGGGAAACCCGCTTTCCCCATCCCCCAACCGGTGGTGGGGGCGCCTGGCGCCCCGGCAGGCAGGGGCACGGGGAAACCCGCTTTCCCCGATGTTCCCATCAGGGGGCCATCTATGGCAAAAACCTCCTTCGATCATGCCCGACGACAACTCGACGAGGCCCTCCAGCGGCTGGAGACCGCCGCGTCTGAAGCGTCCGCGGCTCCTGCGTCTGCGCCGCCGGAGGCCGGGCCCGGGGTCGAGGCGCCCGCGCAACCCGACGCGGCGCCCGGCGTCTCCGCAGCACCTTCCCCTCGCCCGCGGAGCGCGCGGCGGCGCGCTCTGGCCTACCGTGCCGCCGGCCGCTCTGCCGGTACCGCTGCGGTGGCGCAGCCCACTATGATCAATCCCAATCCGACGATCCGTTTAGATGATACAGAAGCGCCAACACAGGGCGCGCCTGTCACTCCGGCCGCGCCCGCTGCGCACGTCGAACCCGACGAGCACGCACAGGCGGCCACGCTCCCGCCACCCCCTTCAACCAAGGCGCTGCTGCGGCTGGTCGTGGGCGGGGCGCTGCTGGGCCTCGAGGGGTTGGCCGCGCGCTCAGGGGCGTGGGAGGCAGCCGCCGGGATCAGCCGCCCCGGCGGGGCCACCCCTGCCGGCGACGACGAGGCCGGTCCGGGTCGCTTCCGCTACGCGCTCATAGGCTGGCTCTTCGAGGCCGAAACACACCTGCGTCCCCGCGGCAACCCGATTGCCTGGCTGCGTACCGTGGTGGCCTACCTCTTTGGCACGGTGTTCTCGGTGGTGATCGAGATGCTGCCACTCCCCCGCTTCGGGGCGCGCCGCCGCCGGGCCAACGCCGATCCTACCGATGAGGATACTCAGCGCTGGATCGCCCGCGGCCTGGCTGAAGCCGAGCCGAGCCGGCGCTTTGCCCGCGCAGCGCTGGAAGATATGCTCCATCACGCGATTATCTATGCCGCCGACCGCCCCGCTGTCGCGCAGGCCCTCGGCGCAATCGTTCGCTCCCCCGCTATGGACGAGGCCGTCGAGCATATCGTCGCGGGTCCCGTGATTGAACAGGCTATCGGGCGCGTGGCCGCCAGCCCGGCCCTGGATACGGTGGTGGCCCGGGTTGCCGCCAGCCCGGCCCTGGATACGGTGGTGGCCCGGGTTGCCGCCAGTCCGGCCCTGGATACGGTGATTGACAGTGTGGCCCGCAGTCCGGCGCTTGATGCGGCGATTGGCAAGATCGTGCGTTCCCCGGCGATGGAAGAGGCGGTTGCCTATCTGACGGAAACGCCGGCTATGGATCAGGCTATCGAAACGCTCTCGCAGAACCCGGCGCTGGCCGAACTGGTGCGATCGCAGAGTAGTTCTCTGGCCCACGACATACTGAACGATGTACGTGGCCTGGCGATACAGGGCGATCACGGCCTCGAGAACCTTGTTCGACGCGCGCTCCGGCGTCCCCCGCGGGCCTCCCTGCCCCGTGAGTTGCGCGGCCTGCTGATCACCGGAACGACCCGCGACCCTGATCGCTGATCCGCTGGGTGAATGTTGATTGAGCCACCGGCAGGTATCTATGACTGCACATCCCTTCAGAGCCGCGCGGCAAGCCCGCGCCGGGCAGACCGGCGAAAGGTTCGTTGGCTACGCCGGCTTCGTGACCCGGACCATGGCGATGGTGATTGATCTGGCGATCATCTTTGTCCTCTGGGTGGTCGGCGGTATGGCGCTTGAGTTCTTCAGACGCATATCGGGCATTGATGAACTCCTGCGTCTGCTGTTCGGCGCCCTTGACTGGCGCAACCCGGGCCAGGGGCTGGCAAGAAACCTGCTGGTCAGTTTCCTGACGCTTCAGTTCTTCTCCTTTCTGTACTTTACCTTTTTCATCCGCATCGGCGGGGCGACGATCGGCAAGTACCTGCTCGGTCTGCGCGTGCTCCGCACCAACGGGCGACCCCTCCGAACCGGCAGAGCCGCCCTGCGCGCGCTGGCCTATACCCTTTCCTCCTTGCCACTCTATTTCGGCTTTCTCAACATCCTGATCGACGATCGGCGCCGGGGCTGGCACGATCTGATCACGGGGACGGTGGTGGTCTATTACTGGCGTGACTATCCTGAGACGTTAGCCGTTCAGGAACCGGTGGAGCCATAGGGCCGGGGTTGGAGGATGGGGAACCCGCGGTTCCCTACACCTCTGCCAGGAGGGTTTGGGAGGGCTGCGCCCTCCCAGGAACGGTTTGTTCGTTCCGTCGTTGTGCGCCATGCGAATGGCGCCTGACGGGAGGGTCTCGGCGGGCGGCGCTCTCCCCGCGCGCCGCCCGCGGGCCCAACCACACGCGGCGGTGAGACGAAGCCCACAACTACGTAACATAGGAGGCGTACCCGTGGCCAATGCCCAGAGCCTTGTCGCGCTGTTTGAAGCGATGACGCAGAACCTTGAACGTGATCGCGACAATCTGAACCAGCTTGATCGCGATGATAACGACGCCGGCGATAATATGGTCGCCAATTTCCGCCTGGTAACGGCAACGTTGCAGCAGGAGATTAACCGCGAGGGTGAGACGGATCTGGGCGTGGCGCTCGGCCAGGCCGCTCAGACGTTGCGCAGCGAGGGACGGGGAGGCACAGCGGCAGTCTATGCCGACGGTCTCGCCGAGGCGGCTAACCGGCTGGCGGGCAGGACTAGTTTCACCCTCGATGACCTGCTGCCTCTGCTGGAGGGCCTGGCCCGCGGGGCGCAGCAGTCGGGTCGCCAGCCCGGCGAGGGTTCGCTGCTGGATGTGCTGCTGCCAGCGATCGGTAGCTACAGCCAGGCCAGGCGCCAGGGCCAGGGCGATCTGGAGGCCATCCTCGGCGCGCTGCTAGAGACGCGCCGCGGCGCGACCGGCACCGCCAGCGCGTCCACCGGCTATGGCCGCGGCGCCGGTCGGGATACGCGGGGGGAAATCGATCCCGGCGCTGCTGGCGCGGCCTCGCTGCTCGAGGGCCTGCTTGGCGCCCTGCTGCAAAGCGCGATGCGCGGCCAGTCTGGCGGCGCGGGCGCACCGGGCATGTATGGCGGCCCTTCCACGCTGCCCCGGGCCGAGAGCAGCACCGGTGAGGCCCGCCCGCAGGCCCCTGCCAGTTCCGGCAACCCCATCCTCGACATGCTGGGGGGCCTGTTCGGCGGTAACCGGTAGCCACGCGGCGCCGCGCAACGACAAAAGGAGGGCAGGCCCTCGTTCAGGTGTAGAGTTTGTGGCGGATGGCGTCCTGATGCGCTATTGGTCCTCCCCCCCCCGCCCCCCCTTCGGCTCCGCTCAGGGCAGGCCTCTCCCTGAGCGGGAGGGGGGCGCTCACATTTGGCATTGCAACGCTAGATTCTGAACCCCCTCATCTGGTAGGTTCAGAGACGGACAGAACATCCGAGCCAACGTGGCTTGTACCCCATTCGAACGCCCCCGCGCGCGGCGCTGGTCTCCCCGCTTCGACAGGCTCAGCGCAGGCTCTCCAGCGAAGCTGGAGAGGCCCGCCCCTTCGGGCTGAGCCTCAGGGCGAAGCCTGAGCCTGTCGAAGGGGGCCGGGGGTGAGGACCAGCAGCCCATCCGGACGCCATCCGCCA
>FWPV01002382.1_pt1 | contig 46512 bp, 37 predicted proteins | sample 2228371 | NCBI WGS metagenome assembly FWPV01 (sample SAMEA103939776, study PRJEB20133) | metagenome | reverse complement strand
TTCGGGTCTTTCACCCTATAGTTGTGTACCATGCCGGGCGCACGTGATTCTGAGTCAAGCTCAGAATGACGGGAAGGTAGTAAGACTGTCATTCCGTAACGCCCCCGCACTGTCATCCCGTAATGCTCCTATACGGGATCTCGCTCTTGCTCTTTCGAAGGAGCGGAGATGCCGGATCAGGTCCGGCATGACGGGAAGGAGGAAAGGACGGGTTTTCTCTCCTCTCTCTCTTCCTCTCGAGTCTTTTACCAAGAACCTGGACGCGCAGCGTCGGAAAGAGGAACCGCTCCAAAGACGTCTCCGTTCATAAGTGCTACCTTTATGCCGGTTTTCTTATCATACCGGCCTGAGAGTGCCGGCGAAGACCTGCCAGGCGAGAAGACTCTTGGACACCAGGCTGAGTATGACATAGACATTCTCTCCGAAAAGATAATTCTTCCACGGACCGATCTTCTTGTACTGGAGGAACATATTTATCGCAAAGCTGTTGAAGAAGACTAGAAACGTTACGATGATCGCATAGACGAAAGAGGGGAACTGTACGTTCGCCTTACCCAGGGACGTGAAGAGATAGATGAAGACTGCCACCCACGAGACGGCTCCGGCGATACAGCCGAACACGAAAGAAGTCCAGTTGGTCTTCTCCGTGGTCTGATTATGAAGCTCCATCATGAGGCCGAAGAAATTCATAAGACCGTTCACGGTGAAGAGGAGCATGAGACTAACTATATCGAGCATCCCGGAAAACATGGCCAGCGCTACTATCATCACCGAAGAGCTGATCGAATACTCGTACCACCTCGCATAATTGATGCCCCTCTCGAGATTCCTCGCGTACCACTTGAACCCGAAAGTCGAGACTATGAAATGGGCTATGGACGACATGAAGAGAAAACTGGCTATGAAGGGGCCCATCCGCAGGTTAAAAAGATTCTCGGTTGCGGGAACGAGCTTCATTATTTCACGATCGAAGGCCAGATAATTCCTCGTGATGGTGAGGGTCGAATCGTTGCTTAGGATAAGCATGACAACTCCCTGGATCAGATGCAGAAAGGCCATTATCATGTTGAAGGTGCGGAGCTTTTTGTAGACGTTTTCCATACTTTCTCCCCCCTTTTTGGTTATCTCTAAATGTTAACACTTTCCGCTCCATTTACGACCCTCCATGGAGACTCTTCACCGGCAGATCGTTCCGGTAAGCTTGAGCGATTCCATTGGCTCTCTCACTCTTTCGTGTGCTTTTTCATGTACCTACCCGCTTGCCGGTATATCTCTCAGACACCCGGTAAACTCTTTTTGTAAATGACCTGTCCGGACTCTCAAACCGATTTTGTTTTTTATCTACTCAAGTGGTAGAATATATTTAGCTTATTTAGATGTTCCTTTTCCCTCTCGAACCTCTCGAGAGGGGTTTTTTTAAAGGGTTATCCAGCACCTTGAGATTTCCTTTTTTCCCTTCCCCTGTGATAACATTTCTTTGGGCTTGCTTCCTGGTTCTCGGCTTATTCAACGGTATCACCGTTGATGTTGGAGGTCTTCCTTTTCGAGAACCCTATATAATTATCTTCAAACGGTAACGGAGGGGATTAATGGCTGAGATCGTGTATTGCAGTTATCAAAAAGCCGAAGGTGGACCTTCTGATGAAGTAAAAGCATATATCTCAAACTTCTTTCGCGATCGTCTTGACAAAAACTGGATAGTCTACATTGAACCATTCTTCAACGGTCAACAACCAGATATTGTACTACTACATCCCGAAAAAGGGATCATGGTCTGGGAAATCGCTCTTTCTTCAGACGATCCTGGACTTGCCCTAAGAAGGGCCGTCTCTGTGAGAAAGGCAATGATCGATCTTTATATTCCAACGCTTGGCGAAAGACTGTATCAAAACAAGTGGTTCATCAAGGCGCTGAAAGTTGGTTTGTATATTCCTTCCCTTACACGAAAGGAGATAATAAATAAGCTCTCTAGAATCAAAAACAGTCAATACGCCAGCATTATCGGAAAAGACGGTGTGGAAATGAATCAGGCTCCCTTCGTCTGGAACACTGAGTGTTTCAAAGATATTCCCGAACGTTTGGAACTGGTCGAAGCGCTCAAGACATGGCTTAATCCGCCGTATCACAGGTCTGAAATGGGAAGAGCTTTCAAGCTTTCGAGACATCAGCAGGTTCTAGCGACTTGCAGGAGTGGCCATACAAGGGTGAGAGGTGCCGCCGGTTCAGGTAAGACCCTCACTCTGGCACACAGAGCGGCCAATATCGCCGCTACGGGCAAGAAAGTGCTAGTGGTTACTTTCAACATCACGATGTGGCATTATATAAGAAAGATAATGGATAGAGTCCCGCGGGATTTCGACTTCAAAAATATAGTCTTCACTCATTTCCATGAGTTTTGCTTTAGGGAACTGCGCAGGATGGGTATTGAAGGAAACTTACATTCTGGCGAAAGCGATGACGATTTCTTCCAGAACAAACTTCCCGGCCTTTTTAAGAAAGCTCTTGAAAGTGGTAGCGGTCCAAGATGGAGAAGAGAGAAGCCCATTTATGATGCAATTCTTATCGACGAAGGTCAGGACTTTTGCTGGAACTGGTATGATTTGCTCTCATCTTATCTTAGTCCCAATAATGAACTTGTCCTCTTCACAGACTCTCGTCAGAACATATATGGAAGAGAGAGCTGGATAGACGAACCGATGCGAAAAGTCCAGTTTCGCGGAGCCTGGAATGAGCTCAAAGATTCCTTTAGAATTAAAGGAATACTCGTGGATGAGCTGAATCGATTTGCCGCGCAATACATCGCGAAGAACACTGAGGATGTTATCGTTGCGTCAGGACAGATCTCTTTGTATAAAGAAATCCTGATATGGGAAGATGTTGCTCAACATGAAGCAAAGGAGGTCTGTTTTTCGGCCTTTGAATACTTCTTCGACAACAAAGTCTCTCCTTCGGATATCACTATTCTGGTAATGGACAGGAATTTCGGTCTGGATCTTGTGAATGTCTTCCAACCTAAAAGGTATAAACGTCAACCATATATTTGCCCCAGACACGAAGTATCGGAAAAACTTGAAAGAACTATTCTGGATGAAGAATTCGCTCCTCAAAATATGCACCGTTCATTCGTTCAAAGGTTCGGAGTCCAAGTGCGTTATTTTGGTGATACCTGATGAGGGCAACATGGTTTTCAAAAGAGATACAGTCCACAGTATTGTCTATACGGGAATGTCCAGAGCACTTGACAGCCTGTGCGTTATAAACTGTTCAGAAACTTATAGAGGATTTGGTAAAGAGTGGAACAGGCTTCCAATCAAATCCTCGGGAGGGAACTGGCCATTTCTCCGCAAAACAGAGATTATCGAATTCTAATGATTGAAGGGTGAACTGGATTGGATATTACATCTTTTCTGGAAAGTGTCTTCGCTGATTTTTCTTCTTCTATTAAAAGCGTGGATCGCCTCTGTATTCTAAAAACACTGTCATTCTTGAATTCGAGCACACCGGATTACTCCAATCGTATGATTCAGCAGTTGTATCTGCTTAGATACGCGCCGGCATATATATATGAATACGAAGCCTTCTATGAAGCGCTCATGGATCTTGAAGGATCTACCTCCTTTCTCAGGATCTTTTCGATTGGTTCCGGTTCCGGCCTTGACTATTACGGCGCATATCGCGCCATTAAAAAGAAAGGACTCCCTCCCGACTTCCTTTATTATTCAGGGATCGACGTGATCGATTGGTATTACAGAACAACGCTTAACAATCATAGGTACTACTTCTACAAACAAGACGTGACACGACTATATTCCCTGCCCGACAGATTTATAAATGTCCTGTTCTTTCCGAAATCCATAAGTGAGTTTTCAAACGAATCATTTTCCAGGCTTCTCGAAGTCATATGTAACACGGCTTTCTCCCGTGAACAGATCAACATCTGCGCGTCCGTGAGAAGATCACGTCTCGAGGATGATTATAAGAGATTAGTGAAGATCGTGGAATGCCTGCTGCTGAAAGGAGATTACACGCTTGATTTGACGCACAATTCTCTAGAAGATAATGTTCAGGGTGAAAGTATCTTTTACCCCGAAGACATTTTTCATTTCTTGTCGAATCTGAGAGATTACTGTCCTGCATATAGACGGCGTATATGCAGAGGCGAAAGAGACTGTGATACACTCAATCGGAAACCCATGAAAGATACAGGCTATCGGCAATACTGGATAATTAGACTCGTGAGAAAGGAAAGAAACTAGTATGATATTGAGCGTTAGCCGGAGAACCGATATTCCGGCCTTTTACAGCGAATGGTTTTTCAACAGGCTCAAAGAGGGGTTCGCTCTTGTCAGAAACCCCATGAACCCTCACCAGATCAGCAGGGTAGATATATCACCCAAAAATATAGACTGTATAGTTTTCTGGTCGAAGGATCCTGAAAAGATAATCGGCAGACTCGACGAACTCGCCGGCTACACCTATTACTTCCAGTTCACCATAACACCTTACAACAGAGATATAGAGCCCAACCTCAGAGACAAGAGAGAGATTTTCGGGACTTTCGTGAAGCTCTCCGAAATGATCGGCAGGGAGCGCGTAATCTGGAGGTATGACCCGGTGATCGTAACGGGCAGATTCACGCTCGAGTGGCATTTGAAGGCCTTCGAATCTATGGCCGGAAAGCTCTGCAAATACACCGACAAGTGCGTGATCAGTTTCGTGGACCTTTACAGGAAAATACTTCGCAACATCCGGACAGTCGAGGCGAAGGAGCTGGCGGAGGGGGATTTGCAGGCCCTTGCCGGGGGTTTCTCGGATATTGCTAAAGCCAACGATCTGGTTCTTGAGAGCTGCTCGGAACTCGTGGATCTGTCGGCATACGGCATTCAACACGGAAGATGCGTTGACGACAGGCTCATCTCGAAACTGCTCGGAAGGGAACTGACCGTCTCGAAGGACAGAAACCAGCGGGAAGCCTGCGGCTGTGTCGAGAGTGTGGATATAGGAGCCTACAACACCTGCCCGAACGGCTGTCTTTATTGCTATGCGAATTACAGCAAGAGTACCGTGGATAAGAACCGTCGGGCTTACGATCCCGACTCTCCAATGCTGTGTGACAGACCCGGGGGAGACGACAGGATAACCATCAGAAAGAAGAAAGAGAGTAAGGATAACCAGACTAAACTTTTCTAGCAACGAGTCTTCGCACAGGGCATTGACGAGTCAAGTCTATGAAATCACGCGAGGATGCAAGCGCGACGCTCCCTTGTAAATAATATACCACTCGTCAGCCAGTTATATGGATCTCTGCCATCTCATCTTAGGAGAATGTGATTTTTCGATTCGGCGGACGTTAAAAAAGGATTTTACGTTATTAGAACTATTTGGATCTCTATGTCAAACCATTGCCCGGAGTTTGTTTAGAGAAAATCAAGTGGTACAATCAAAAGATCGATTCACGATTTTCCATTGTCTAAAGCGGGGAAATGCAGGTGTCACGGAGGTTTTATGAAGTCTTTCGCCGATCTTACCAATTATATCGTTGATATGGTATTTGTTTCCGATATGCAAGCCAAAATACTCTATGTAAACGATGCCGTGATAAACACTTACGGTTTTTCCAGAGAGGATTTGCTTGGCAAGTCCATATTGACCATTCAAAATGAGATTTCAGAGGAATTCTTCAAAGAATTCTGGTCAAAAGCCGCCATAGGCACTTCCAGAACGATCGAAAGCCTGCATTATCGTAAAAACGGTGATTCCCTTCCCGTAGAGATACACTCTATTCTGATTGAAGACGATGGCGAAAGACTGGTAGTGAGCACTGTAAGAGATATAACGCGACGAAAGCGAGATGAAATGCTTCTTAAAGAGAAGAACCTTCAGCTTCAGGCTCTTGTAAATGCCCCGACCGAATCACTGTTTCAGATAGATCCTTCAGGAAGGGTTATAACTGCAAATCAGACTCTCTGTAAAAGGCTTGGTACTGATCTTGAGTCGCTGATCGGTAAGAACATATATGATTTCGTCCCGCGAGAACTCGCTCAGGCGAGGAAGATTCACGCCGAAGAAGTTCTGAAAACGGGAAAGCCCAGGGTGATCGAGGACCGGCGAGAGGGAATTGTGCTGAAAACAACTATATACCCGGTATTCGGTCAAGATGGGCGGGTCGAAAGCCTTGTTCTCTTTGCTGAAGATATAACGGTAAGCAAAAAAGCTGAAGAGGAACTGAAGGAGAGCGAAAGCAGAGTAAGAAAGAAACTCAAGACGATTCTCGATCCCGAAAGTGAGATTGAGGACCTGGAACTTGAAGATATATTTGACTTTGAGGCCATTCAGTCTATGATGAACGACTTCTACAGGTTGACGAATATCGGAATGGCGATCATCGACATCCACGGCAAGATACTTGTTGCCACAGGTTGGCAGGAGATCTGCACAAAGTACCATCGTATGAACCCCGAGACGCTCAGAAACTGTCTTCACAGTGATCTCGAACTCTCCAAAGGCATAGAACCGGGAACTTTTAAGCTCTACAAATGCGCCAACAATATGTGGGATATGGCAACTCCGATAATTGTGGGCGATTCTCATCTGGGGAATCTATTTCTGGGGCAGTTCTTCATTGAAGATGAAAGTCTCGATTACGAACTCTTCCGGAGACAGGCAAGAAAGTATGGTTTCAACGAAGACGAGTATATAAAGGCGCTTGATAAAGTACCCGTATGGAGCCGGGAAACTATCGATACCGTGATGACCTTCTACTCGAAGTTTGCAAAAATGGTTTCCACTCTCAGTTTTGCAAATATCAAGCTTGCAAGGACACTCTCTGAAAGAGATAGTCTTCTTCAAACGGTAGAAAAAAAGGAGAGCAAATTCAGAAGATACGTGGAGAGCGCGCCGGATGGAATTTTCGTCTCAGATGAGAGAGGAAACTTTACCGATGTTAACGAAGCTTCCAGCAGAATAACCGGATATACGAGAGAAGAGTTGCTGAATATGAACCTGCTAAAGTTGATCCATCCCGAGAGTCTTGATGATGCCAAAGAACATTTCAGGAAGACTGTCGAGACCGGTGAGGCTGAAGGAATAGTCTCATTTGTAAAGAAGACTGGCGAGAAGGGCTACTGGAACGTCAGGGCGGTAAGGCTGGACGATACCAGTTTCATAGGATTCGTCAGTGACGTGACCGATCTCTTAATGAGCCAGGAAGCTCTGAGAAAGTCCGAGGAAGAGAAATCTTTGATACTCAACGCAACCAAAGAAAGTATAGTTTATTACGACAGGGATCTCAGAATAAACTGGATCAACAGAGCTATGTCGAAACGTCTGGGTGTTGAAGTCGGCGACCTGATAGGAAAGAAGTGCTTCATGATCTGGAAAGCCGGTGAGAAATGCGACGACTGCATACTGGAAAAGGTAATTAAAAGCCGCGAGCAGAAAAAAACGGAACTCACCAACGAAATGGGCGAGTACTGGCTTGTGAGGGCCTACCCAGTTATAGGGCCGGACGGAGATGTTACGGGTGTTGTAGAAGTCAGTGAAGATATTACCGAGAGAAAGCGTGCTTCAAAAAAGCTGGAAGCGGCCTTCGACGCATTGGTCCGCATCGCGTCCGATATAGTTAGTGCAAAAGATCCTTACACGGCCGGCCACCAGAAGAATGTGAGCGATCTGGCCGTGGCCATCGGGAAGAAAATGGGTCTGAATTATGAAACTCTTACCTGCCTCAAATTTGCCGGCCTGCTCCATGATATAGGAAAGATTTCGATTCCGTCGGAGATTTTGACGAGACCGGTAAAGCTAAGCAATATAGAGTTGAGCCTTATAAAGGAGCATTCGAGAAACGGCTACAACATTCTTAAGGATATAGACCTGCCCTGGCCTATCGCCGATATAGTACTGCAGCACCACGAAAGACTCGACGGGTCTGGCTATCCGAACGGTCTGAAAAACGATGAAATAAGGCTTGAATCAAGAATAATAGCGGTTGCCGATGTGGTTGAGGCTATAACTTCCCACAGACCTTACAGACAGGCTCTGGGAATCGAGCACGCCCTGAATGAGATAAAGAAAAATTCAGGCATACTGTACGATCCCGCTGTCGTGGAAGCCTGCGTACAGGTTTTCGAGGACGGTTACCTGCTGACAGTTTAGCGAAAATTTATGCTACTCAAAACTTCAAACTTCCAAAGCACCACCGACTTTTACCGGATGGGTTCACCTGCTTCAGAGAGGTCTCTAATACCCGTCAAAAAGACGTACGAGAAGAACGAGAAGAGTCGTCCATCGTCCAAGAGCCTGAACCCGTCCTTGGGAAGAGCGGTTCCGGCGCGTTGCGCCCAAGTTTCTCGTTCCGACGCTGCGCGTCCAGGTTCTTGGTAAAAGACTCGAGAGGAAGAGAGAGGAGAGAAAACCCATCCTTTCCTCTTCCCGTCATTCTGAGCTTGACCCAGAATCACGATTTTCTAAGGAGTGGATCCCGGGTCGGAGCCCGGGATGACAGTCCCTCCCCGTCATACCGGACACTGATCCGGCATCTCCGCTCCTTCGAAAGAGCGGGAAGAGCGAGATCCCGTATAGGAGTCCTGAATTTGATCATATCAGGACAGGCTATTACGGGATGACCCTGAATAGGAGCATTTCAGGGCAGGCTCTCCCCTCACGTCATCCTGACGTGCTCCTGGTCAGGATCCCGGTCTTCGCGAAAAACGGGGACAGACGTCAGGAGCCCGTCAGTCCCCATTTTCGCGTTCTTTCCTCCCTCCCGTCATGCCGGAACCACTTAATGTCATTCTGAGCTTGACTCAGAATCACGTTCTTCCTCCCTTCGGGTCATCCTGACGTGCTCCTGGTCAGGATCTCGGTCTTCGAAAAACGGGGACAGACGTCAGGAGAATCGTCAGTCCCCATTTTCGCGGTCTTTCTTCCTCCTTCCCGTCATGCCGGACCCGATCCGGCATCTCGTGCGCCCGGCATGGTACACAACTATAGGGTGAAAGACCCGAATGTGGGGAGTCAAAGAAGCAGCGGATAATGTGCGGCAGATGTTCCTTTGAACTTCTGAGATTGAAGGCCATTATGAGCTAGTTCATATATTATGAGGAAGAACCATTTCCCACTTGCCAAAACCATACTCCGTTGCCGAGTACGCTCGAATAATAGTAACTAGAATTAAATAGACATGGTTAAGCCCAATTATCTTGAGATATCTTCACTTTGCTGATTTTGAAACTGACGAAATGAGATGTAGAATACATGAAAGAAATTGCAGAAAATATTTGCAGGAGGTGTTTATGTACGCACCCTCTTTGATGATAAAGGCCTCTGAGCTCTATTACTTCAAGAAGTGTTCTCAGAAGGAGATAGCCGAAACTCTTAAGATCTCTGTTCCGACTGTGTCTCGAATCCTTCAGGAAGCTATAGACAGTGGAATTGTAAAGGTTAAGATCACCAATATATTGAAAAGGGTTACGCAGATGGAAGAGTCTCTGAAAAAAAATTATGGCCTTGACGGAGCAGTTGTGGTAGAGACTCCTCTTGACCGTGATGACTGGCACATAAAGAAACTCTTAGGAAAGAAAGCAAGTGAATTGTTCTTCGAGATTGTTTCTCCTGGCAGCAAGGTAGGAATCGGAGCGGGAGGAAGCATATTTGAGATGATAGAGTCCTTTGATGGTGAAAGGAGCATACCGGGCATTCAGCTGATCCCACTAATGGGTGGGTGGGGATTGCAGAATCTTCAGAATGAAACAAACAAATTGGTTGGCTCTATGGCTTCGATATTGAGGTGCACTTTTCAACTTCTTCTTGCGCCGGCGATAGTGAGCAGTGAGAAAATAAAGGACGTTTTCCTTAATGAACCTCAAATTTCGGCAATAGTCCAGATGTGGGATGATCTTGACACAGCGATATTCTCAGTGGGACCTGAAATTGAGTACAGCATTTTCCCTTCGATCGTAAAGCACCCCAGTATTGTTAAAGAAATCAAAGAAAGAGGCGCTGTGGGTGATATTGTGGGAAGAATCATCGACAAAAACGGTGAGGAGATGGATATCAGTTTTAATCGGCGTATGATATCGATTCCATTTGAGAAGCTTATGGCCATTAAGAATAGAGTTGGAATTGGAGGAGGTTCTAGAAAGATTAGAAGTGTGAGTGCCGCAATAAAGAAGAGGATTGTTAATTATCTAATTGCCGATTCGGAGACATGCAAATATATTCTTGAAAACGGAGGTAAAGAGCTGTGAATATTCTAGAAGAGATGTTTGGAGTGAAGAAACCAATAATCGGGATGGTGCACTTTCCGCCGCTTCCAGGGTCGCCTCTCTATGATTCTGGAGGCGGTATGAAGAAGATTATGGACATCACCCTGAGGGATACAGAAGCCCTCCTTGAAGCAGGTTTTGATGGTGTAAGCTTTAGCAATGAAGGAGATAGGCCGTACATGTCCAATGTTTCAAAAGTCACTGTGGCCGCTATGAGCGCACTTATAACCGAGGCGAAGAAGGTCGTCGATAGACCTTTTGGACTTTCCGTTCTGGCAGATCCCGAAGCGGCGATTTCTATCGGGACAGCGGTTGAAGCCGATTTCGTGAGGACATTTCTTTCGTGGGTCTTTGTCGGCGATTGGGGAATGGTCGATCCCGACGCGGGTAAGCTTCAGAGATTGAAGGCTTCCATTAATGGGGAGTTTAAGGTTTTCGCAAACATAAGCGGTCACACCGAACCACTGGGCGGAAGAAGACTCGAAGATATCGCGCGCGGGGCGGTCAAATTCGGACTAGCAGATGCCGTATGCCTTGCAGGTACAACTGCAGGGAGCGAGATCCCTGAGGAGGATCTTCTAATGGCCAGGAAAGGATCAGTGGGGAGACCCGTTATTGTAGGAACGGGAACTACAATAGACAATATCGAGAAAATGCTGACTTTAGGCGATGGCATAATCATGGGTACTAGCGTCAAGGTAGACGGAGATACATTTAAGCCGGTAGACAAGAAGAGGGCTAAGGAATTCATGGAGAAGGCAAAGCATCTGAGGGAGAAGCTGCCATGAAAATTCTCGAAATTCAGGAATTGACAAAGGCATTTCCTGGAGTTGTCGCTCTTGATTCCGTAAACATGGATCTTGAAGCCGGAGAGATCCATTCTTTAGTTGGCGAAAACGGTGCTGGTAAGTCAACGCTGGTAAAGATTCTCGCAGGCGTTTACAGGCCGACCTCAGGCCGTTTCTCTCTCATGGGAGAGGAGATGCATTTCCATTCGCCAAAGGATGCCTCCAAGCACATAGGCGTGGTTCATCAGGAAAGAGAGCTCGTACCGCACTTTTCAGGGTATCAGAATCTCTTCTTAGGTTTAGAAGAGACGAAGGCTGGTTTTTTAAAAAGAAGAGCGATGATTTCTAAAGCCAGGGAGTTTATATCCAAATATCATCTGGATGTTGATATGAGCCTCCCCGCAAAGCAGCTGGGAAGCGGTCAGCAGGAGATGCTTACAATACTCAAAGTACTTTTCAGAGATCCAAAAATTATTATCTTCGATGAACCTACTGCTCCCCTGAGTATAAAGGAGATTGAAATACTATTTACGCTCATCAGGGATTTGAGGTCGAAAGGAATGACGATCCTCTATATCTCCCATCATCTTTCCGAAGTTCTTGAGATCTCGGATAGAATAACCGTACTCAGAAACGGGAAGAAAGTTGCTACGGTCGAAAACGGCGATCAGATTAGCGAGCGGAAGTTGATCTCGCTGATGATTTCTAAGGACCTGGAAAACCAGTACCCCAAAACCAAAACAGAGATAGGCAAAGAGGTTTTTTCTGTTAAAGACTATTCCAGCGTTCGATCGAAGTTCTCGAATATTTCGTTCTCGATAAGAGAGGGCGAAATCGCGGGCTTCGCGGGTCTGGTTGGGGCAGGCAGAACTGAGCTCGCCAAATCTATCTTCTCAGGCGCTAAGCACGAATCGGGGGAGATTACTCTCAATGGGAAACGTTTCACTTCGAAGTCTTCCGGCCAGAGTGTAAGAAAGGGAATAGCTATGATTCCAGAAAACAGGCGTGCTGAAGGCCTCTTCGTTCAGATGTCCGTGAAGGATAACCTGATCGTTCCGCACCTCTCTTCGCTATCTAAAATTGGATTCACGGTCCGAAAGGACATCAATGAATATGTCGGAAAGGCAATCAAGAGGTTTTCAATAAAAGTGTCTTCGCCTGAACAACTGGTAAGGACTCTCAGCGGCGGGAATCAGCAGAAAGTCTCCGTGGGCAAGTGGATGGGAGAAAACGCATTGGTTTGGATATTCGATGAGCCAACTCAGGGCATTGATGTTGATGCGAAGACCGAGATCTACAACATAATGGGAAGTCTTGCTAAGAACGGAGCAGGGATCTGGTTTATCAGTTCCGATCTACGCGAACTTGTTGCAATCTCCGACAGGATATACGTGATGAAGGGATTCAAGATACTGGGTGAGTTTGTTCCTCCTTTCGATGAAGAAGAGATCCTCGCCTTGATGATAGGAGAGAAGAAATCATGACTAAGAAGAAAATTCAGATTCAACAGTTCTTGACGCAATTCGGAACAATAATCGCTTTAGTAGCAGTCTTTATTGTTTTCACTTCTTTTGTTTCTGGATTCATACAGGTTAAAAACTTGCTCAATATACTTCGGCAGATAGCACTTCTCGCGATAATTTCTGAAGGTTTTACTATGTGTTTGATTGTTGGAGAACTCGACCTATCATTTGCGCATGTTGCAAGTCTAACTAGTGTAATTGTTGCGGGACTCATATTCTCTGGAATGAATCCTCTATTGGCAATAATAATCTCACTGTCTGTTGGAGCAGCCTTTGGAATAGTTGCAGGGTTGTTAGTCACAAAAGTTGGAATTCCATCACTTATTACGACATTGGCGACAGGAATAATTGCTACTGGGCTAATATACGCATATACAAAGGGTGTTTCCTTTTATGGAAAGATGCCCGATTCCTTCCTTGCTCTTGGCAGAGGTAATTTTGGTCCGATACCATCACTTGTAATCATAATGCTCTTAGTAGTCTTTGCAGCTCATCTAATGATAAACAACATGAAGATTGGGAAGTATATGCAGGCTACTGGCGCCAATAAGATGGCAGCCAGACTTGCTGGAGTCAACACGGACAAGTACAAGATTCTTGCCTTAGTTCTCTCCGGTACGGCCGCTTCGATCACTGGAATTCTTTTGACTTCGAAACTCGGTGCGGCCAATCCTGAAGGAGCTACGGGGTTCATGATGGATGGCTTCGCTGCCGCTCTCCTGGGAGAGACGGTTCTTAGCGTAGGGAGGGCAAGTCCTTTCGGAACATTCATCGGGGCCCTTATGATCGGTGTCTTGAACAACGGAATGACATTGGCAGGGGCGCCCTACTATATGCAGGACATTACAAAAGGAGCAATAATAATTCTTTCGGTTACCATAACTTCCATCCAAGCAAAGATGCTGGAGGGAAAATGAAGGAGGCGATTTAAGTGAAAAGGTTTCTTGCTGTTCTGTTAGTAACGGTTATGATCTCAGCATCAATGTTAGCGGTGAAGATTGGCTTCATTGCAACAAATTTCTCTTCTGAATCACAGGCAAGAGTATTGAATGAATTTGTGAAAATCTGCAGTGAGAAAGGTTGGGATCTTGTCCAGCTTAATTCTATGGGATCAGATGAAACACAGTCCACTCAGATCGAGAATCTCGTTCAGATGAATGTAGACGCTATTGTACTTGCAATGGGCCATCCCAATGTTGTTATTGATGCACTTCGTAAGGCTTTTAATGCAGGCATTCCGGTAATCACAATCGATTCTGGATACGTTGACGGAGTCGTTGCAGACATTACTTCGGACAACTTCGTAATAGGTGCTAAAATGTCAACTTACCTGATGGATTCTCTGGGCGGCAATGGTAACATAATAGTCATCAAGTTCGTCAAGCATTACGGAACAAGAAGAAGAGGCTCCGTTCTTGATGTAGTCCTTAAAGAGTATCCGGGAATAAATGTTCTGGCTGAATACAGTGTCGTTGCATCTGCGAGATTCATGGACGATACTAGATCGGCTATGGAGACCTTCGCACTCAAGTATGGAAATAAAATTGACGCGGTCTGGTGTGCATTTGACCAGTTGGCTTACGCAGCGGCAGACGTTCTTGCTGAGTACGGAATTACTAACGCTTTGATCGTTGGTGCGGATGGCAATGAGGAAACATTCAGAAGGATTGCTAGTGGCAACATGACGGCAACAGTGGCGCAGCCCTTCGAGGGAATGGCTTCCACGGCAGCAGAGATTATAGACAAGATTCTTCAGGGAGTCGATCCTGCAGAAGCTGCTGGAAGAAAGATAATATACGCAGATGCGCCATTAATTGACAAGTCGAATCTTCCAGAGTAATTATGATCGTAGACGCCCGTGCAAACGGGCGTCTGTTTCTAGAATGAGGTGAGTATTTTGTATCTTGGCGTGGACATGGGGACTTCTTCAATAAAGGCGACTTTGCTGGATGAAAGGGGAGCTATTGTAGAAAGATCTAGGGTTGAGAGTACTGTTATAAGCCCAGAAGAGGGCTTCTTTGAAGTAGAGGCAGAAAAGAACTGGTGGTTAGGTTTCAGGAAGGTTCTAGGATCTATCTGTCGAGACATCGATGTGAAGAGAATCGAAGCTCTCTGCATTAGTTCAGTGTGCGGAACATTTGTCCCTGTAGATAATGAACTGAAGCCTTTATACAATGCTATCCTTTACGGTATAGATACAAGAGCGACAAATCAGATTGAAAGGCTAAACAGGTTTTTCGGAAATGAATATCTCAAGAATCATCTTGGAGGAGAATTCACAACTCACTCAGTAATTCCAAAAATCCTTTGGTTAAAAGAGAATAGACCTGAAACCTACGAAAAGACTTTTCGATTCGTTGAAAGCAACAACTTTGTCTCTGGACGTTTGACAGGGAAGACAACGTGGGATTTTCCGACTGCTGCGGGAACAAGATTGCTTGATTTTGAAAGCCGTGAATTACCCAAGGAAATCATTAGAAAGGCGGGTCTCGATGAGAACAAGTTTCCAGGACTTTCGTGGCCCCTCAGTATTATTGGCAGGGTAGACGCTTCATCATCAGAGGAAACTGGTTTGAGTAATGGAATCCCGGTCGTTACCGGTGCCTGCGACATCAATGGAGAGGCGATGGCATGCGGCGGTATAAATCCCGGTGATTTGGTCGTTGTTTTCGGATCTACTACGAGCATGCTACTTACTACCGGCGAACTTCATCTTCTTGATGGCTTTACTCCTGGAGCGTCGATTCTGGAAGGCACATATAGGCTTGGTGCAGCCACTTCCTCTGGAGGTCGTTTCGTTGGATGGATTAAGGAACTGCTCCATTCGGAAATCGGTGGAGATAGAGATGAAGGTCCGACGGGAATCATAATTCTGCCATACATTGATGGCGCCAGGGCTCCATACGATAATCCTTCCGCCAGGGGTGTCATTTTTGGACTACAGAAGACCGACGACAGAAATAAGCTCTTCAAGGCTTCTCTGGAAAGTCTTGGGTATGAGATTGATCTTCTTCTCAGGAGACTGAAAACAGTGTCACATGTTCCAAATAAGATACATGTGCTTGGAGGAATGACTGCAAGCAGGCTTCTTCTTCAGATTGTTGCAAACATCACCGGAAGAGAGCTATACGTCTATAGGGACATAGACGCATCATATGGGGACGCGATAATGGCGATGACAGCTTATCATGCCTATTCTGACATAACTGAATTGGATTCAATTAAAGAGCAGAGGAATAACTCCACCAAGATTGTACCAGACCAAGAACTGCACTCGAAATACAGGGTTCTGTCACAAAAATATGAAGCTCTCTACTCTTCGATAAAAGACATCTTCTAACAGTCGGTGATGAGCAATCTCAAATATTGATTCAAGATATCTCAAGACTATTGTTTACAGCCTATAAATTATTATTGAGACAAACTCTTTTTCCACTAACCTCAGTGGGATGATAGGAGCGGTTGTTGGTTATTCGTTGTTGGTTCCTGGTAAGAGCGAGATCCCGTATAGGAGCATTACGGAATGACAGGATTGGTGCACTGCGGGATGACAGTCCCTTCGGGTCATCCTGACGTGCTCCCAGTCAGGATCCCGGTCTTCGCGAAAAACGGGGACAGACGTCAGGAGCCCGTCAGTCCCGGTTTTTCGCGGCCTTTCTTCCCTTCACGTCATGCCGGACCCGATCCGGCATCTACGATCCTTCGAAAGAGTGAGAAGAGCGAGATCTTGGGCAGTATTACTATGCGAAACACATAACTAGCGATCCGATCCAGGAATCGCGGATATACTGAGACCACTTTCAGTCTATTTAACTGAATCCATAATGATAAGGCTTAACTACCTTGTCGATGCCGAAGGTCTTGAACCCGATGAAGTCGCCCGAAACTTTCTGAAGGGCCTCGGTTTGATTAAGTAAGAAAAAGGAGCCGCTCTTGGGGCGGCTCTTCTTATATGTTCCTTATATTCCTAAAGGTCGTAGTAAAGCTTGAACTCGGCTGGCGAGGGAACACTGTTAACGTATTTGATCTCCTTTTCCTTCAGGGACGTCCATCTGCTGATCAGATCCTCCGGGAAAGTACCCTTAAGATAATCATTGTCCTCGGCTAACCCGTTAATCGCCGCCTTCAAATCAGACGGGAAGAACCTTATGCCCTTCTTTTCCTCTTCGGAGAGATTGTAGATATTCGATTCGATCGGACCGAAGCCCATTTCCGAGGGATTCATCTTCTCTTTCACGCCGTCTATGCCTGCGCAAAGCATGGCAGCTATTCCATAATAGGCGTTGCAGCTGGCATCAAGAGTTCTGTATTCGATCCTTGCCTTGGCGGGGTCCTTGACGTATCCGGGTATCCTGACGGCGGCACTCCTGTTGCCCCTGGCGAAGACGGAACATATCGGCGCTTCAAAACCTGGAACGAGTCGCCTGTACGAATTCGTGGAAGGGTTTCCGAAAGCCAGAAGAGAACCGGAAAGAGAATGAAACAGTATTCCGGCCGTGTAGGAAAGGGCCATTGAACTCAGTCCACAGTATTCATCCCCGCTGAACAGATTCCTTCCAGAACTATCTTTGAGAAACTGGTGTACGTGCATACCGTTGCCGGCCTCAGCAAAGAGGGGTTTGGGCATAAATGTCACGGTAAGTCCATGGCGATACGCGAGATTCTGCAAAACATACTTGGAAATCACGATAGAATCTGCGCTGCTTACTGCTTTCTGGAAGAGAAACTCTATCTCGTGCTGCGCGCTGCTGACTTCGTGGTGGTGGTACTTTACGGGAATGCCCAGCTTTTTCAGAGTCAAGACAACCTCGTTGCGGAACTCCGCCATCGAGTCGGCCGGAGGGCACCGGTGGTAACCGGATTTTTGATCGACTCTCGTCTCCTTAGAAAGAGTCCCGCTATTCCAGTAACCTTCAGATACCTCGACTCTATATCCGGCGCCGCTGGCAGATACGTCGTAAGAAACGCCTTCAAAGATGTGAAATTCGAGCTCGGGTCCAAAGAGAGCCTCGGCTGCGCCTACCGTCCTGAGTTTGCCGACGGCGCTTTTGAGAACATTCCTGGGATACTGCATAAAGGGCTTCCCATCGCTTGTCTTGATCACATCACAGAGAAACGAGAGCGTGGTGGCTTCGTAAAAGGGATCGACGAAAGCGGTATCGGGATCGGGGACCATTATCATATCGCTGTCTTCCACTGTGGCATAACCGAAGTTCGAAGCGTCGAAACCGATTCCCTCTGCAAAGAGGCTGTCGTCAAGGCGGTCTCCCGGAAGCATTACATGTCGAAGTCTTCCGTTTATATCCACAACCTTCAGATCGATGAAATCGATTTTCCCGTTGTATTTCATTAGCGATTCCTGCATTAAGCACCTCCAAGATTGCGATCCGTGTTTAGTATTGTACATTCAAAAGAAACGGGCCTCAATTCCGACTATACTCTTACAGAGTCGTTGAAGAGGTTCTATGCCGCTCTATATTGTTCATTCTATTCTGTAAAAAAGTATGCTCTGAAGATGACGAGAATGACCTGAAGTGAGGAAAGACCGGGATGCCGGATCGGTGTCCGGCATGACGGGAAGGAGGAAGACCGCGAAAATGGTGACTGACGGGCTCCTGACGTCTGTCCCCGTTTTTCAAGACCGGGACTTCTTGGAAAACCATCGAGTAGGAGAGGGGCGGAGCCCGGGATGACAGCCCCTTCACGTCATGCCGGACCCCGATACGGCATCCCGGTCTTTGCTCCCTTCAGGTCATCCTGACGTGCTCCTAGTCAGGATCCCGGTCTTCGCGAAAAACGGGACAGACATGAAGAGATTTGTCAGTCCCTGTTTTTCGCGGTCTTTCCTCCTTCACGTCATGCCGGACCCCGATCCGGCATCTCGATCTTACCCGCGACCCACATAACACACCACCTACTAACCACGGCTCTTAAGAGGCTTGAAACACATAAGTTGAGTACCGGGGCCTCCATCATCGACATAAAATGTATAATTGAAGTGTCATTGATTGAGAGGTGAGTTTAATGAGGGTTAGAAAGCAGCAATCCTTTCCGGTCTTCAGGATCATCTTAATTTCCAGTCTGGCAGTCTCTTTAGTCCTCCTTGTGCTGTTTCTGATGCTTTTACTGAAGACCGGAAGGCTTGAGAAGACTCTTCAGGCTCTTGAAAAGAAGTACGCCGCCCTTGAACTAGAATTCAGTGCCGTAACCGGTACGCAAAAGACGATGAAGATCAGCCTTTACTATTACAATGAACTTTTGGACAAGGCGATCAATGGCGATGCCGTCTGCGATATAAACGCGGTTATTCCTGTCGAAAGATCCCTTCCTTATTCCCAATCACCGATAAACGATGTTGTAAGGCTTTTAGTAAGGGGAGAATTAACGAAAGCTGAAAGGGATCTGGGGTTCAAAACGGAGTTCCCCGGCAGGGAGCTCCAGTTTCTCGGGGCACGTCTGGAAAACGGAGTTCTCTACTTGAAGTTCTCCGATCCCTCCGGTTTCACATCGGGAGGGGCTTGCCGGATCGCTCTTCTGAGGGCACAGATAGAGAAGACCGTGATGCAATTCGACACTGTGAAGAGAGTCGTATATGAACCCGAGACGCTTTTTAAACCTTAGGAGAGTCAACGACGATATTCTGTCAGTATCGAGACTCCCGTTTTTCGACCATTTTGGCCTATCCAGGTCATGTCTTGCTGTATGGAGTATTTTTAAGATTGCGTTCATCGAATTGATCTTTCGATATTGAATCCAGTTTACCCGGAGCGACGATTCAGTAGTCCGGAGTTTTTTTGTCTTTGGCCTTTGATCGAGCGATCAGCCGCCATATGACGTGATAGAATATTTCAGGGAAGAGGAGTTGCATCTTGAAAAATTTCAGAATAAGAGACCTGGCTTTGCGGTTCAATTATGATAGCCCTTCGATCTTTAGATCGGAGGTAAGAGCCATAGATCGGGACGAGTCTCTTTCTGCAGAGGAAAGAGAGTTCCTCTTGGCTCTGGACTTTGCCTATGCGAAAACCTTCGATGAAGAACCCGGTCTTACGATACAGGATTCGGACATAGACTCGCTGGCTAAAGGGCTTTATGCGCTCTCTTATTTCTACGCGCGCAACTCAGAGGATAAAATAGCCTACATGGTTTCCAGGCTGGGAGTCGATTTGATAGCTCCGAAGTGTTCAGCCGAAAATTCTATAAACTTGCGGATGCTTCACATGATGACCTCTTTCGAAATGGGATTCGCAAAAGAGACTCTTTCTCTCTTTCACCAGCTTATAGAACAGGAACGATTCGTTCCCGGTGCGAAGAAGTTCGAGTATTATAACAATCTGGGGCTGGTTTCCACACAGCTGCAGACCGGCGACGATCCTTGGGAACTTTACGAAAAGGCCAAAGCCGAAACACGCTCGCCAGTTAGGGCTACGATCGTTCAATTAAACATAGCCGATTATCTTTACTCTCAAAAGAGGCTCGAAGAAGCGCTAAACGCCCTGGAAGAGACGGTCGAAATCCCCGACTTCGACTCCGTAAACGGCTATAGATTGATGCTCAATTTGAAGATAATGCTTCAAATGAACGATCTTGCAAATGCCGGCAGAGTGGCCGAACAACTCGAGACCTTGATACACTCCAGCAGCAGTTGGACAGACATTGCAGTTTCGTATATATTTCTTGGACATTTCTTTTCAAGAGTGAAATCCATCGAAAAGGCCAGATATTATCTAAATCTTCTCAAGTCACTGCCCGATGAGTGTGTAACCAACTATATACTGGGCGAGACTCTAATTCTTGAAGCTTCATTGATGCACAATCGCGGCGACTATTTCAAAGCCCTGGAAAACTCGCTCAGAGCCTTCGAGTCGCTGAGCGTTTACAGTACCATATCGCCACACCTGAAAGACTTCGTCAACAACCTCTTCGAAAGTTTGGTGTCGGTGTTCAACCAGCTAATGTACGAACTAAGGCGGAAAGACGATTATACCGCTCTCCACACGCTCAGAGTCCTGAAACTCTGCTATGGCTTTGGAAAGAGTCTCTCTCTGGAAAAGATGGACCTTTTCAACCTCTCTATAGGCGCGATGCTTCACGACTACGGAAAGGTCGATATCCCATACGAGATTCTCAATAAACCTTCCCTTCTCACAGACGAAGAGTATTCGATAATAAAATGCCACCCGATTTACGGCGACAAATACCTGGGAGATCTCCGCTTCCCCGGCACGGTGAGAGATATAGTCAAGCACCATCACGAGAGAATCGACGGGAACGGTTACCCCGACAACCTTATGGGAGACGAGATCCACTACCTGGTCCAGATAGTAGCGATAGCAGATGTTTACGACGCTTTGACCACCGATAGACCATACAGAAAAGCGCTCTCGCGTGAGGAAGCTCTATCGTATCTCAAAGAAAAAGGAGGCCAGATAATCGAAATCGGTCTCCTGAGGAAATTCATCTCATATGTGAGAATGAACGAAATCATCGTGAAACATGAAGAACTAAACAGTATATGGAATATAATTATATCCGAATTTTTCAGAGTGACTGATATCAACGAAACGGCCGATATGCGAGGCCAGTGAGGGGGCAGATGTTCCGTAAAGAACCTGCCGTCGGCCGGTCCTTATCAAGCGCCCTCTGGAATCTTCCAGAAACCCGGGCCACCGTCGGCGGTGATCGCATCTTCGGGGATTTTCCAGAAACCTGGACCTGCAAAAGCTACCGTGCCGAACGCTACCATACCTATAAGAAGAATCGCTATCAACTTTTTCACTTCAAACACCTCCGATTTTAGTAGTTTCAAAACATCAGGAACTGCTCTTACCTTTGAAGCCAGCTAATGCGGTTCTTCTTCTTCGGGGATCTTCCACATAGAAATACCTCCTTGTCAGTTGTTTGAGTGATATTTAGCTGAAATAATAACTACTTTTCACAAAAATACCTTCAAATTTACCAGTAAAAAAAAGCTATATAGCCAATCGCTCGAGATAACTTATAATCGTGTCATTCACCACAAAATTGAGATTTCAAGTACATTTTAAATTTTTTAGATTGATATTTCAAAAGATAGTAGCAGAGAGATAAATAGTATTAATTGGGTTTAAATGGCCATAATCGCCTTTAATCGCTTCAAGATAACTAAAAAAAATTATATTAATCAATAGAGTATCCAATATGATTAAATCTATTGAATCATATTTTATTTACTGTTAATACCAGTTGATTCACGGTTGTTTTCGATAAAAAACAATCGTTGAATTGATTCGAATACTATCATCTAAGTATTCAATCTTGTTAGGATTGTTCAAAACTGCTGAAAGGCGTTGCGTCAAAAAGAGGAGTCGATATAAGTTGATTCTCGATTTTATCCGTTTATAAGTCTCCAGAAGATACCGGCCACTCCTGTGCCCAGAACTATCCAGATCACGGAGGGTTTGTAGCGATAAAGCACATAGAAGGCGACCAGCCCGGTTACCACGGCGAAGAGGTTGTTAATCGATTCGATGCCTATTCTGAAGGTGGCTGCCAGTATGAGCGAAACGATCGAAACCCGCAGCGCGTTGAAGACCAGCGCCGTATCTATCCAGCGAGAGAGTATCTTGAGAAGTTTTAAAATCAAGAAGATCCAGAAAACACTCGGAAGTACGACACCTATCGTCGAGATGATTGAACCGACCGGCCCGGCTATCCTGTAGCCTATGAAGGTGGCCGAGTTAATGGCTATCGGCCCGGGGGTCATCTGAGAGATAGAGATCAGATCCAGGAACTCCGGCAATTCCAGCCATTTATTCACATTGACTATCTGATCCTGAATGAGGCTCAGGGCTCCATACCCTCCGCCAAAAGCGAGAAATCCAATCTGGAAAAAGGCCCAGAAGAGCTCCAGATAGATCATCTTTTGAGCCTCCTGTCTATGAAATACACACAGACCGAACTGATCAGCAGTATCCAGATAGAGGAGAAGTTCAACAGAACTATGGCCGCCGTACCGGCTGCGATTACCGCGAGGATCAGATATTTCCTGATATTTTTCTTCATTAGTTGCAAAGATAAATTTGCGAGAATTACCGTTACGCCGACCCTGGCTCCCATGAAAAACCCTTCGAAGACTGGCAGATCGGCGAAATCGGCGAAAAAGCTGGCTATAACCAGTATTATCAAGAATGGGGGCACTATGGAGCCCAGAACGGCCACTACGGCTCCCCACAGACCCGCAAGCTTTGTGCCAAGGATCATGGCTGTGTTAACGGCTATCACCCCCGGCACCGTCTGGGCCGTCACGATCACGTCCATGAACTCGTCTTCACCCAGAAGTTTGTACTTATCTACGATGAACTCCTTAATCACAGGAACCATCGCGTAGCCGCCGCCTATGGTGAAGGAGCTGACTTTCACAAATATCATAAACAGCTTGAATAAACTCATACAAGTGTCAACCCTCATAATTTTAGTCGTGTCTGTCTGCCACATTAATGTATAAATCGCACCTGGACTCAAGCGCTCCCTAGCCTTTAAATGCACGGCCAATCAAAGATATTTTACAACCTTGCGCTTTTTCTTGCAGTCTTATACACTAAAACAACATCAGAGAGTATGCCGGGCATGTTAAACTTGTCTTTAAAGGAGGTGAGATAAATGGAGAACAGAATAAAGTGGGGCGCCAGGGCTGTCTCCTCCGACGGAAAGGACCTTGGAAAGGTTATCCGGGTTGTGGTACACCCAAAGAACAACGAAGTGACTCACATCGTTATCGAGAAAGGGATATTCAATAGATTGGCCAAATTGATCCCGATAGCCACCGTTTTCTTCGCGGCACCCGACGAAGTGCGTTTGAAGATCGACTCCAAAAACGTTGAATCCCTTCAGGATTATGAAGAGACATTCTTCGTAACTGGCGAAGAGATCGAGAATCTGGAAAGTGGAGTTACCCCTGTTTACTGGCTCAGACCGGTCGGAGATTACGCCGAACTGTATCCCCTTCCTCCCCTCAACACATCGATAAACGTACCCAAGGACACCAAATCTTTGGAACCCGGCTGCGATATAGTCACTGTCGAAGACAAAACAATCGGACGGGTCCGCAGTTTCGTCCTGAACGACGAAGGAAAGATAACCCACGTCGTGGGCGATATCGGTGGTTTCGGTTCGAAGTCCAGAAAACTCATACCCATAGACTGGGTGGAAGAGATAGACGAAGCGAAAGTTCTGGTTTCCGCTTCAGCGATAATGATCGAAAAACTACCTGAAATGGAATGATCTGAATTTGTTGGTTTATTATCTGGTCTTTTCAGTGGTTCTTTTCGCTCTCAATTTCTCCAGAGGTGTGCGGGTAGATCTCGTGTTTTTCTTTCTTCCTGCAGTCATCTTACTGGATTACTATATCGTTCTCGGCCTTCCCGGGAGTTCCTTCGCCGGCAGGGTCGCCCTGTTCGTGCAGAAGGCCGACAACCTGCTTAATTTCAGAAAAACCTTCGAAGAAGAGACAAAGGGAAAGTTGATAGATTCGGAAAACTTGAAAAACCTCGAGCAGGTCGTAACTTCGCTCGAATCCAGATTGAGAAAGCCGACCGAAATCCAGAGAAAACTGTACCTCTTTTCCATATATGCGGCCCCGCTCTTCCCGATGGCGGTGATGCTTTCTTCTATTCTTCTGCAAAGGGGAACAGAGCTTTACGCAGGCCTATTCTCTTATGGAGCCTCCTTCATAATCGTAATTCTTGCCAGAAGAGCCTTCAGAACGCTTGAGAATACTATTGAAAAGTTAAACAACGAGATAAGAAAAGCAATTGAAGATATATCGTATAATTAGAACATCGTTTTCTGGCTGTTCGATCGAAAGGAGATGCTACCAATGACGTTTGTTGAAGTCAGGGACCTGAGCAAGACTTACAGGTCCGGTGAAGTCGTAGTTGAAGCATTGAAAGGAGTTTCGTTTGATATATACGAGGGTGAAATTCTTTCGATCCTCGGTCCTTCGGGCTGCGGGAAGAGCACTCTTCTAAACTGCTTATCTGGTATAGATGAACCAACTGGCGGAAAAGTGATAATAAAAGGCATCGATCTCCACTCCCTTAGAGACGATGAAAAAACGCGTTTCAGGGCATTGAACATGGGCTTCGTTTTCCAGTTCTACAACCTCATCCCCGTTCTGAGATCGGTCGAAAACGTCGAGCTGGCCATGTTGACGATAGGAAGCAGTCAAAAGAAGGCGAGAAAGGCCGCTATGGATATACTGGCGAAGGTCAATCTCGATGGACGGGCTACTTACCTACCCTCGCAGTTGAGCGGCGGAGAGAGACAGAGAGTATCCATAGCCAGGGCTCTAGTACACAGACCTGCGATAGTCTGGGCCGACGAACCTACCGGGGCTCTGGACACGAAAACCAGCACCGAGCTCATGAACCTTATCATTGAGCTGAACAGAACCTTCAACCAGACCTTCGTAATAGTTACACATGACGAAAGGGTATCGAACTACTCTAACCGTATTTTGCATATGGATAGCGGAAAAATATTGAAGATAGACGAAAACCAAAATTTGAAGGTGTCTCAGAATGCTAATTCAAATTCTTAGCATCCTGGTTGGAGCCGCGACTGTCGCGATAGTCGTCTCCATGATCTTCAATCCGGTGATATTCAAGATAGGCTTCAGAAATATCTTCAGGAGAAAGGCCGACACATTGCTGGTGATTCTCGGCTCGCTAATAGGCACGGCTCTGATAGTCGGCTCGATGGCGATGAACGATTCCTTCCAGAAATTTCTGCATAACCAGATAGAACGGAGCAACGGCGAGATCGACGAGTTTGTTTTCATTCCTTCGGAAAACCGGACCATAGCGAAGGAGTTCATACCCAACGCAGAGATTGAAGCTCTGGTGAAACACTTGCTTCAGGATTCGAATATCGATGGCATTCTCCCGCTATTGAGTAGAAACGTCACGGCCGGCCGACCAGGAGAGACTAGAGCACAGAACGGAAAATCCGTCCAGATATCACTCATCGGCGTTAAACCCGAAAACCTGACGGAATGGCCCGATTCGAAAGGCGTGGTCGATCCATCAAGCCTCTCAAGTGCCGACGGTATCGCCAGTGTGGTCATAAACGAAGAGCTGGCCAATTCGCTGGCTCTATCGGTGGGTGATACGCTGGAGATAATGTCCGATGCGGGACAGAGGTTGCTTTTCTGGATAGAACTCCCCAAAGTCCAGATCTCCGACATAGTCAAAGGCGACGGTCTGCTTTACTACCAGGTTGAGGCGAACAACCAGCCTCCAAACGGGTTCACAATGCTTGCCGATATAGACACCGCGAGAGATTTGCTCAAAATAAATGTTCCCGATTATTACAACGGCCTTCTGGTATCAAACAGGGGGGATTTTCTAGGCGGAGTCAAGTTGACCGATGCGGTAGCGGCATCTATAAGGGAGATCGCAGGTGGCGACTTCAAAATCGAGACACCTAAGAAAGACGCGCTCGATATGGCCGATCGGGGCAATATCGGTCTTTTGTTCCTCATGTTGAGCGTTTTTGCGATTTTTGCGGGAACACTGCTTCTCTCAAACATATATCTCATGCTTGCCCAGGAACGAAGGATGGAGCTCGGTACATTGAGAGCGATAGGCTATTCAAGGCGTAGAGTCTCCAGAACGATCCTTTACGAGGGTTTCTTCTACTCTGTGTTCTCCTCGGCCATAGGGGTGGTAACGGGAGTAGCACTGGCAAACTTCATATTCGAGAGCTTCGTCAACCTTTTCACAGATATAACCGCTCTGATACCCTTCGAAGGGGCTGCCACGGTGTTCAGCTCCATACAGAACTCCTTCGGATTTTTCGTTCGACCGGAGTCGATCTTCTATGGATTTCTTCTGGGTCTGATAATACCCATGATAATAGTCGTCTATACGGGAAGGAAGATATCCAGAACCAACATAGTTACGGCGGTCAGAAACATACCCGACGAGATGGATCAGAAGAGCAGGTTCATGATCAACATTATGGCCTCGCTGGGTGTGTTGGTATCGATCATCATGGCTTACAGCGGTTACTCGGCCGGAAACGCCACGCTCTTCTTCGTTGGAGTCGTCTTTACCGGGCTGCTCTTCCCTGTGGCTATACCGCTCAAGAACAAAAGAACGATCGAGTCGCTCTTTTCCATAGGTGTGATACTCTTTACGATGTTCAGCAACTCCTTCTCCCTTATTGCCGAAAACAGCGGAGGTTCAGTCTATCTGGTCGTGGCAAAGGGCGGGGCCATTCTCTTCGCCGGTCTCTTCCTGATAGTCTATAACCTCAAGACCTTCGAGTACATACTCAACAAGATCTTCCAGAAAACGAGATCGGCGGCGCCGGTCTTCAAGATATCTATAGCTTTCTCCGCCAGGAACCGTGTCAGGACAGGTTTAACGATAGCCATGTACGGCGTCGTCATCTTCGTTATAACGCTGATTTCTATCATCCCCTACTCCCAGGAACAGGTTCTCGTTAAGAGTAGAGACATGATATTCGGGGGATACGATGTAGGTGTCTTCTCGCTCTCTACAAGAAACATGGTCTCCTTCAGCGATCTGCAGTCAAGAGGCGAAGTCTCGGCCCTCACAAACATAGAGAGCATAAGCGTGGCGATGAAGAGAGAAGAAAGATACGTCCGTGAATACATGTACGGACTGGACGATAGTTTCATAGTCAACAACAAGTTCACGGAAATAACGTTCGATAAAGACAAATTCAAGAACTCCAGAGAAGTATGGGAGTATTTGCGTTCGAACCCCGATACCGTCGTGGTCTCTTCCAACGTCATTCCCGGAATACTCCCCGGAGATACGGTCGAGTTGAGAAGATTGATTCAGCGAGAGGAAGATATCGGCGGTATGTCGTCTTTCTTGATGAGAGGCATGAGCGACGTCATGATCGGCGAGGAGCGGGTCAAAATGACGGTCATAGCCACGCTTCCTGAAAACACGATAACGTACATGAACGGGATATTCGTGTACAGGGGAAACATCCCCGAATCCATCGACGGGAAGGTCTCGATCAGGAATTACCTCTTGAATTTGAGGGGAGAAACGCAAGAAGAGAAAAAGGCGAGTTTCGAATCTTTGAAAAACGCTATGGGTTCGGGAAGTCTCTTTATGATCTTCGTTGACGATATAATAAAGTTGACGACAACGATTATACAGGGAACGATAAGCATTCTGAGATCCTTCCTGTACTTCGGTATGCTCGTTGGAATAGTCGGTATAGCCATAATTATGTTCAAGGCTCTTTACGAACGCAAGAGGATAGTCGGTATGCTCAAAGCCATAGGATTCACAAAGAAGATGGTCTTCGCCTCTTTCGTTCTGGAAACGTCGTTCATAGTCGTAATAGGGATCGTCCTTGGAATAATAACCGGCACCCTCACCAGTGTGGAAATCTATGCCTCGCCGTTGATGCAGGGTATGGCTCTTTCCATTCCCTGGGACCAGTTGCTGGGAATGTCGCTGATTTTCTACATCGCGTCGCTGGTTTCCACTATAATACCGAGCTACATCGCGTCAAAGATACCACCGGCAGAGGCGTTGAGGTATTTCGAATAAAAAGGAGGTTCTCGAATGAGCAGGATACTCGTCGTGGATGACGACCGGGCGGTTCGAGTTCTCTTGAAATCCATACTCGTCAAGGACAGTCACGAAGTTATCGAGAGCCCAGATGGGAGTTCGGCGCTGGTGGCGACCAGAGAAGAACGACCCGACTTGATCTTGCTCGATCTCATGCTCCCCGATTATAACGGATTGGAAGTTCTGTCGGCACTCAAAGAAGACAGAGATCTGGAAGCAATACCGGTGATAGTTCTCACAGGTTCGTCCGACCGCCAGAGCAAGCTGACGGCCTTGAGTTCGGGAGCTGTCGATTTCATATCCAAACCCTTCATGTCGGAGGAGGTTCTGCTAAGGGTCAATACACAGCTCAAATTGCACAACCTCATAAAGTCTCTGAGGGTAGCGGTGGACAACCTGCAGAGCGATGTTCTGGCAGCAGGGAGAATTCAGGCGGCCCTCGTTCCTCAGAATGCTCCCCAGGGACTGAAGATGGAATGGATCTACTCTCCCTCGTACAGGGTGGGAGGCGATATATTCGACGTCGTAAAACTGGGAGAGGAAAAGTTCTTCGTATATCTGGCCGATATGTCTGGTCATGGTGTGAACGCGGCGATGCTTTCGGTAATGGTCCACAGGTTCATCGAGGATTACAGGGGAGGTATTGGAGAGGGGGAATTCGACCTCAAGGACTTCATGGCCGAACTGGACGGCAATTTCAAGTTCGAGAAGTTCAACCTCTTCTTCACGATCATCTCGATGATCATAGATACATCGAGTAAAAAACTTCTATTGTGCAACGCCGGGCATCCCTCTCCTATGCTGATGGAAAATGAAAGGCTCAGGGTTCTCGAAAACAAGGAAGGTCTGATAGGCATGAATATGATACGTGGATCTATCGAAGAGATTAACCTTTCGGAAGGGGACAGATTGATTCTCTACACGGACGGCTTCACAGAGTCCACTAACGAAGACGGAGAGATGTTCGGTGAGGAAAGGCTGCGGAATATCCTGCTGGGCTGCCGGGATATGAGCCTTTCCGCAACCATAGAGAATCTTAGAGATCGTTTCGAAAAGTTCAAGGGAAGCAAGAAAGCCGAAGACGATGTCTCGCTACTCCTGATAGAGTTCTAGAGTAGAGGATCTCCACGTCTAAGAAGGTGAGTTGAAAAAGGAGGGATTCCACAACGTAGTAGGTTGTGGGTGCATTATGTTTAAATTCGAACTGCTCAAAAAAAGTATAGGCGTAATTTCCCTGGAGAAACCCATCAGAATTACCGGCGAGACTTCGGCCAGTTTTCGCAAATGGTACGAAAGCAAGGATCTGGCCATTTGTTCTGCCGTGATAATCGACGGAAGCAACATCCAGTTCATAGACTCGATGGGAATTGCCGCGTTGATCAGTATATACAAATCTCTGACGACAAAGGGAAGCAACCTCCACCTTGTGAACCTGTCCCCGGAGATTAAAAAACTCCTGGCCACGCTCAGACTGGACAGGCTCTTCCAGATTCACGACGGTACAGTCGAAGAGGCTACAAAGTCTCTGTAAACACAGTTGAATGAAGCAGTCGAAGCAGCGTTTCTCAGTTAGACCTCTTATGAAAGAGGTGGACTTGGTTTCATCCAGAATAACGGAAATAGTCAAAAAGGTGGCCGGCGAAGAGTTTGGCTTCAGGGCCGGCCTGGTCGTCACCGAGGCCTGTGTGAATATTGTCAAGCACGGTGATCTTGGAGAGGAAGAGAGAATCGAGATAGAGCTCAGCTTCGAAAACAGCTATACGAAGATAGTTATCGAAGACGCTTCGCGAGAGTTCAATCCCCTCGATGTGAGCGATCCAAACCTCAACAACTTCGAGCTCCTTCAGAAGGGCGGGATGGGAATTTACCTCATAAAAAGATGCTCCAGGAAGGTTGAATACGCATATAAAAACAACAAAAACATCCTCACGATTATTATTTGATTCCTAAAATCAAGGCCGGACAACTTGAATCGGCACGCAGAGATATGTTATAAAGTACACAGGTCATAACTATAAAGGTGCAGAAATGAAGAAACTACCCCGATAATAGGCACAACTGAATATCACTTTTCCGTGATTGACTCCTGTTAAGCATTTCCATCGTTTTTCGGCTTCTCAGCCAACACCACATTGAATAACGGGAATTTCGCAGGCCATAATGGAGGTGGTTTCTTTGCTACATGTTAAAGATCTATCCGTATCGTTCGACAACCTCGATATTCTGAAAAAAATAGATCTCGACCTGTCGCCCGGGGAGGTACTGGCGCTCACCGGCCCCAACGGCTGCGGCAAAACGACTCTTCTCAGGTCGATAGTCGGCGAGATCGCCCTTTCCGGCGGGAGTGTGCAGATCGAGCGTGGTTACTGGCCCGTTTATGTGCGGCAAGAAGATATAGATTACCGCGGAAGCACGGGCAACTACCTGTTCGGTGCGAGACCGGAGCTGTTGAAATTGCGCGAAAAGCTAGAGGCGGCCGCCGATCCGCTCGCGCACGCCGAGTACATAAACGAGTACCACGCGATCGGAGGCTTCGATTTCGAAGAGGAGATAGTTCTGACGCTCGTGGATTTCGGCTTCGAGAGAGACGAGATCCATAAAGGGTTCGACGAACACTCGCAGGGTCAAAAGAGGCTTCTCTCTATAATGAGAGCGCTTCTCAGCCGATCGAAGCTCCTCCTGCTGGACGAGCCTACCAACCATCTCGACATAGCCATGACACTGAGGCTTGAAGAGATCATCAGCAGACTCAAAAGAAGGGGAACGGGAATAATCGTGGTCAGCCACGATCGTACTTTCATAGACAGGGTGGCCGACAAGACGATCTATTTGAAGTTCGGTCAATCGCTCTCGGTAAACGGCGGTTACTCGCTGATGCTAGAGCATCTGGAGAGCGATTCCCTCTCCAGACAGAAAGAGGCGGGAGAGATCGACAGGAAGATTCGTCAACTTGAGGCCGAGATAGTGAGAAGGAAAAACTGGTCGGCCTCCAAAGAGGCCTCCAAAAGGCACGCGAGGGATAAAGGCTACGTTGGACATATGGCCGCCAAACAGGCCAGACGGGCGATGGCCGTTCAGAAAAGAACCGGAAAACTGATCGATGAACTGAAGGAAAAAAAGCCCTTCGTGGAGAAGCCCCTCTCTTTCTCTCTTTCAGATTACACCGTTTCCAGGAGAAAGATGGTGAGCGCTGAGGATATTAGCTTCTCCTACGAAGCGGACGAGATCATAAGCGGGGCCTTTGTGGATATAGACACCACCGACAGAGTGGGGATAATCGGGCAAAACGGTTCTGGAAAGACGACGCTTATGAAGTGCCTGATCGGTGAGCTAGAGCCTTCATCCGGAAAGATTTACAGGAACGAAGGCGTCAGATGGGCCTACATTCCCCAGAACGTTCTAAATTTCTTCGAGAGGAAGACGCTGATCGAAGAGTTCCTCTCAACCGGAATAGAGGAGGAAAAGCTGAGAAGTCACCTCGCGAACATCCGTTTCAGGAGGGAGCGGGCGATGGCCAGAATATCCGATCTGAGTCATGGAGAGTTGATGAGGGCCGCCTTGCTCAAGGTGATCGCCTCAAAGGCCGAATTTATATTCATGGACGAACCCACCAACCATCTAGATATAGAATCGCTCGAAGTCATGGACGACTTATTGGCGGGTTTCCCTGGCGGATTCGTGTTCATAAGCCACGACAGACGCTTCATAGCCAGTCATGGCCAGAGGCTCTTTTTCATCGACCGGGGTATTCTGAAAAGTTTCCAAAGTACGTCCAGAGTAGATGTTCGCCTTTTCAGGCAGATAAGCGACGACATTTCTTATGCCGCGCGTGAGGCCGAGATGAGGCGGAGACGATCACAGGACGATTGGGAGAGCGTCGAGAAAGCCCCGCCCGAAGAAAAAGATGAAGATACTGAAGACTAGAAGGGTACTAGCCCTTCTAGCTTCCCTTGAAAACATTTATGTTCCATTTCAAGAACCTAACGGTTAGTCCCAGAACTCCGTTCCAGATCTTTCCGGACATGAAGAAGATGGCCAACCCTATGAAGAAAAGGCCGAAACTGAAGAGAAGCAGTTGTAGCTGAGTCACGTCGAATGGTAGATTTACGAGGTACGGAAAAAAGAACAGTATGAACGGACTGGCGACGAAGGCCGCGGCAACAACGTAAAGCGAGAGAACGAGCGCGTACAAAACTATGAAAAAGGGCAGGGAAACAACAAGGTTGAAGAAACTCAGCCCGATTATGCTCACGATCGCCGCGCCGATGCCCCGTCCTTTTCCGGATTTCTCTTCGATACTGCTGACTCTGTACTCTGCAGTTATGGCACGGGCAATTTTCTCGGGATCGCCGAGTGCGCGCGATATCTCTTCTTCGCTTTTGCCGGCCTTTTTCCCTTCCCTGAAATGGTCGCGGTAATCCTGAAGGAGCTCCTGCCTCTCAACAGCGGAGAGGGAGCCAAGTCCCTTTTCGAGCAACCTGATGTATTCAAATTCCTTCATTGTCAACCTCCCCGCCGATGAGAGCGTTCACACTTTCGGCAAACTCTCTCCAATCTCTTTTCAGATCCATGAATCTCGATCTTCCCGAATCGGTCAACCTGTAGTATTTTCTTGCCGGTCCTTCACTGGACTCTATTATATATGAAGAGAGCAGGTTTTCTTTCTGGAGTCTCTTCAAAAGAGGGTATATAGTGCCTTCGGAGATCTCGACAGCACTAGACACCCTCTCAACCAGCTGATAACCATAGCAATCTTCCTTGTCAAGAATGCTAAGAACACAGAGATCTAAAACACCCTTTTTCATCTGGCTATCCAAGTAAAACACCCCGTAACAGAGACAACTGCCCGGTTCTGGTCATTATTTCTTCTTTATCACTATGTCGGCGTTGCTGGTTCTGAGAGTTATATCCAGATCGCTGCCGTTGTTCAGGTTTCCCTTTATGCTGGTTTTGCTCATGCTCGATACGGTTATGGAGAGCCCGGTTATATCTACCCTGCCGTTTGAGGTCGAGGCATCGATGTAGGCCCGTATATCTTCGGGAACGAAGAGCACTATCTGACCGTTCGAAGAGGTCAGCTCGAGCGTTCCCTGCGACGGGAGCGCAGAATTCACCGTGACCTTGCTGTTGGAGGTCCTGAAGCTGTTCGTAGTACCCATAAGGGTGCAGTCTGTGATATTGATGGATCCATTGGAGGTCAGCGCGCTAATATTCGACGAGGAATTTTCCACGTTTATCGACGCGTTCGACGTGGTAATCCGAAGGTCGCCTTCCAATCGCGTACCGGTGAATGAGCCGTTGCTGCTCTGGAACTGCATCGGACCTATTATGTCTCTGGCGTTGATCGGTCCGTTCGAAGTCTCCGCGACCACTCTCCCGTTTATGGAATAAACCTCAATACCACCATTAGAACTTTCTACGTTTATATAAGAGTTCAACGAGGCCGCTTTCATCTTACCGTTGCTTGTTCTGGCCACTACCTCTTTTAGCAGTTCGATGGGAACACGGAGATATATAGAAGCACCCTGTCCCCTGAATTCACCGGTCTGCTGGAGCCTCGGTGTAACGATTTTTAGCAGTCCATCCAGAACAGTCACCACCGGCTTCGTTTCCTCGAAGTATTTCTCCTTAAGGTCTTCCGAGGAAACCTTCACGGTTTGTTTGACTTCAAGAGATATAAAACTCTCTTCCCACCCTATAATTTCTACTTCGCCGTTGAGAGTGTAGATATCTATCGATTTGATCGCGTCGTTGAGCGATTCTTGATAGCTCCTGTCGAAACGTTGGCCGTCTAAAGACCAGCCGAAGTCGAAACCAAAATCAATACCGGCCGGTCCGATGGCCACTGCCACTCCTATAAGTATCAGACCGATAGCCAGCAGAATCCCCACCCATGCTACACCTAGCTTTCTTTCAAAACCTTTCAATTAGATTACCTCCCGATTCGTCCGGCGAAGAGGCCGGATTTCTATTCAGCGAATAATATATCACCCATTACCTGGTATTGCAAGGTACTGTATGGAGTCGTTGTATTAAGTTTTTGTTAATGTTTTTTGAGTGGGAAGAGTCGTCGTTGGAAAGAGCGTTGTGAGCGAAAAATGGGGACGAATCCCTCGATGTCCCCGGTCAGATTAATCGTTACCCGGTGTTTCTTTCTGACCGTAGTAGGCGTTCTTTCCGTGCTTTCTCGAATAATGCTTATCGATTATATGCACAGGAAGGGTTTCAACGTCGCTTTTCAGCATCTTCGTCAAGAAGGCCATCTTCGCCACCTCTTCAAGAACTATGCTGTTGTTTACGGCGTCATCCACACTTTTGCCCCAGGTAAAGGGAGCGTGCCCGGCCACGAGGACTCCGGGAGTACTCAAGTAATCCCTTCTGGCGAACGTCTCGACGATAGCTCTGCCGGTGTTCATCTCGTAGTTTTCTTCCGTTTCTTCCTCACTCAGGAATCTAGTGCAGGGTATTTCGTTGTGGAAGTGATCGGCATGAGTCGTCCCCAGAGAAGGGATCGGCAACTTCGATTGGGCCCAGGCCGTGGCCCATGTTGAATGTGTGTGGACTATGCCGTTTACCCCCTCGAAGTTTCTGTACAGAACGATATGGGTCGGTGTATCTGAGGAAGGCCTCAGCTTTCCCTCCAGAACATTTCCATTCAGATCGACCACCACCATCTTTTCGGGTGACAGTTCGCCGTATCCCACCCCGCTGGGCTTTATTACCACGAGTCCCTTGCTGCGGTCAATACCACTCGCATTGCCCCATGTCAGAATCACTAAACCGGCCTCGACCAGCCGTATATTGGCCCTGAAGACCTTTTCTTTGAGCGCTTCCAGCATACTCTGATTTCCTTTCGCATCACTTCAACGGCACTTCTGAATAAGCAGCGTTCACTGCTTTATCACAGTTTCCGCAATTTGTAGTAGATGTCGCCGTTTCTCAGCTCTCTTTTGAAGTCACGTATCTTCGTCTCTCCATCTATAACGACGAACTCTATATCGAGCATTTCGCAAAGGTCTTCCAATTGCTCGGTATTGACAACGTAGCTCAGACAGGAATGGTGCGCTCCTCCCGCCAGTATCCAGGCCGTTGCCGCTGTGGGAAGATCGGGCTTAGGGATCCATAGCACTCTGGCCACGGGAAGCCTAGGCATCTCTTCCTCCTGACGCCTTTTTACGACCTCTACTTCGTTGACGATCATCCTGAATCTATCTCCGAACTCTACGATACATACCTGGACAGCCTCTCCCTCTCTGGCATCGAAAACAGATCTCGCTGGAGCTTCTTTGCCTCCTATCGAAAGGGGGTGAACTTCGAGAGAAATCGGGCCATCTGCGAGAGATTCACACACTTCTAGCATATGAGAACCCAGTTCCTTCATGTTACCGGGTTCAAAATGGTATATGTAATCTTCCATGAACGATGTTCCACCCTCTCTGCCAGTGGCCATGACTTTCATTGTTCTTACCAGCGCGGCCGTTTTCCAGTCTCCTTCCCCTCCGAACCCGTAGCCGTCTCTCATAAGCCTTTGAACGGCCAGTCCAGGGAGCTGGCGAAGACCGTACAGATCCTGAAAAGTAGTCGTGAAGGCCTTGAACGGACCCGTATCCAGAAAACGTCTGAGGGCTATTTCGATCCTTGCTGCCTCATGCAAAGAACTCTTGAACTCTTCCTGGGAAACGGAGGATCTGGTGAGATGATATTCCTGCCCGTACTGTTTTACGAGAGCTTCTATTTCGCTTTCTTTTACTTTCTTTACCAGCTTTATGAAATCGCCCATGGCGTAGCCGTGAACTTCGTATCCGAGATCTATCTGGGCATCGACTTTATTGCCTTCGGTGACGGCGACGTCTCTCATGTTGTCACCCAGTCTCGCTACCTTGAGGTTCTGCATTTCATTCCAGCCGAGCGCTGCCCTGATCCAGTTTTCAACTCTTGTGATCATTTCGGGGTTCTTCCAGTGGCCCGCTATAACCTTCCGCCTTATATCGAGCCTTGTGGCAGTAAAGCCAAACTCTCTCCCGCCGTGTGCCGATTGGTTGGTGTTCATGTAATCCATATCTAGGCTCTTCCACGGGATCTTCTGGTCGAACTGGGTGTGGAAGTGAAGAAAGGGTTTTCTCAAGGCTTTAAGGCCGGCGATCCACATTTTTCCAGGCGAAAAAGTGTGCATCCAGGCCATCAGTCCTATACATCTGTCGTCGCCGTTGGCTTCGTTCATGAGGGTTCTGATCTGCTGCGACTCTTTCAAGACGGGTTTCCATACGATCTTTACCGGCAACCCGGCCTGGTCGTTCAAATACTCGACCAGTTTCTTCGAGTTGCTCTCCACCTTTTTCAGTACTTCTTTTCCATAAAGCTCCTGGCTTCCTGTTATAAACCATACTTCGAGACCTTCAACTCCCACGGTGATTGATCTCCTTTCTCGATAATCGAGCTGGTATTTATAGTATATATCCTGCACCGCGACTTGTCGGTCGGTGCAGGATATAAGGCTATGATGTTACTAAGGCGAAGATGCGAAATTCGTAACGATACCGGACCCTTCGGATTTATCTGGCTACCGTGATTCCGACGAGCAACGTTTTGTCGTGTTCGCTTTCTTCCCAGGGCCTGGAGTAAGTGAACCTCACCAGAGAGATGCCCGCCTTGAGCGCTTGGAAGTCGAAGGCGACGTTAACCGGCGCGCCAAGAACTTCCTGCCGCCCTCCCAAGTCAACAATGGGGGCCACTCCAGGCGAATCGCTTTCTGTCAGCAAGGAGCGCTCGACCAACCTGAGTACGGCTGTATCGGAAACTTCTGCCCGCCAGGAGTAACCGGTTGAAGGGTTCTCCTGAAGAATTACCCTTGCCAGCTGCGACATTTCGACCTCACCTGACGAATTACCGAGGATGGTCACGTACTGCGGAACGCACTCGCTCAGGCTGCCGTCGCGGACTTCGACGTTGTACACTCTCACGTCGATCGCCGCCTCTTCGCCTTCCCATGCTCTGAACAGCTTGAAGACCAGAGAAAAGAAACCGCTCTTGTTGGGAGAAAAGAGCCAGGTGACGGTAGAGGGGCTACCGGCCATTACGGGGGTATCTACTGAGCTTTCAACAGTCTCCTTCGAAACGAGCGTCAGAAAGGAAGGATCGGAGACTTGATAAGACCAGGTGTATCCCGTGGAAGCGTTTTCAACCAGTTCGACTTTCAAACGCTGCTCAATACTCACTACATCTATAATCGCCGGAATAGTAACGATATCTTCCGATATACCGGAAAAGAGCATTGTGGAAATCACAGTCAAGACTGAAAAAATAACTATTGCCGATCTTCTCATAACTTCAAACCTCCAGTATTCGTTGTAGTTGCGGATTTATAAGGTTGCTCAATTCTCCGGACCTTTCGTGTTAGACTGGACTTCCACGAGAAGTGTTCTATAACCGGTCACCGTGATTTTCCGAAAAGAGTGGAATAACCGATTCCGGGAATTCATTTTGGAAATGTATAATACTTCTGACGCTCTCTGAAGGGAAGGCTATCTATGAATCCATTTGCCTTGTTGATGTTCATTACCACCGTATCTTGCGGCTTGCTGGGAATGTACAGCTTCTATAAACGGGAGTTGACAGGAGCGCGGCCTCTTGGTTTTCTGATGTTTGCCATCACCTGGTGGTCCGCTATGTACGGTCTGGAACTTCTGAGCAATGATTTGCAGCAGATGCGTCTGTTGAACAGGATCTCCTATCCGGCGATCGTTTCGCTACCGGTTTTCGTCTTCATGTTTGTCATGGCGATTCTGGACAGAAGAGAATGGTTCACGGTCAAAAGAGTTATCCTGCTTTTCATAGTGCCCACGATCGTCGATCTGGCCATGTGGACCAACGAATTCCACTGGCTTTTCTACAGGGTTAGCGAGATAGATACACAGTGGCCCTTTCCCGTCCAGAAACTCGTCCACGGTCCGCTCTTCTGGATCAATATCGTTTATACTTACGTGCTTCTAATATGCAGTATAGTATCGCTTCTCAGGGAGTGGTTCTATTCAGAGAGAGCTTACCGAACGCAGCTGGGCATTGTACTTTTGGGCATGGCCTTCCCGATACTTGTGAACTTAAACTACCTTTTCAAAATCCTTCCGGTGGGATATATCGACCTGACTCCGGTCGCTTTTTTCCTGACCGCTCTGTTCGCGGCTTTGAGCATTTTTAGATTCAGGTTGTTCGATCTACGGCCCATCGCCAAAGAGACCGTGATCAGTAATCTGGAAGACGGGATAGTCGTCATCGACAAATTGGGCACACTAATAGACGTGAATCCCGTATCGGTAAGGCTTCTCGAAATCGATGGGGATAAAGCCCTCGGACTCTCCATAGAAGACGCCTTTTCCCGGATACCAACTCTGCTGGATTTTATTGAATCGACGGACTCGCGATCAGAGTTGGTGATAGGAGAGAGGATCATTGAATCCAGAAAGACTTCCATAATGAGCAAACGCGGAAAACTTAGGGGGCATATTGTTCTTCTAACGGATATAACCGACCACAAAAGGACCGAAGAAGCTCTCAGGAAAAGCCAGGAGATGTACAGGACGTTGGCCACAACCGATATGCTCACGGGCGTGCTGAACAGGTATTCACTGGATCAGCTCCTGGAGCGTGAAACCGAAAGGTCCAGCAGGTATGGAGAGCCGCTTTCGGTGATAATGTTCGATTTAGACGACCTCAAGAAGATCAACGACACTCACGGTCATATTGTCGGGGACAATGCCCTTAAAGCGATCAGCTTTCAAATTCTCTCTAAAATCCGTAAAAGCGACTCTCTAGGCCGCTGGGGAGGTGATGAGTTCTTGATCGTGGCTCCCTCCACCGATCTAGCGGGAGCTCTTGAAATGGCCGAAAAGTTGAGGGCGGAAATCGATTCCGTAGAGTTTGAAGCGATCGGGAAACTGAGTATCAGCATGGGCGTCTCATCGCTTGAAATGGGTGAGAAAGACTACGACGGGCTTTTACGCAGGGCCGACAGGGCCCTGTATGAATCCAAGAAAAGAGGTAAAAACAGGGTAATGGCCATCTAGAAGACCGCCCGATATAAACTGCTCGTGGTTCTATGAAACTCCCACGGCTTTCAACCAGTGTCTCGCGATCAACGCATGGCCCTCCGGGGTCGGGTGGATTCCATCTTCGGCCCAGAAAGAAGGCTCTCTCTTTGTGGCAGCCGCCGCGAAGATTCCATCCAGCGGAACGTACACGGCTTTGAACTCTCTGGCCAGCCTGCGTATTATCTGTATCTTCGGTCCCAGGTCTTCCGTCCACATTTCCATCTCTCTGTAAACCGGTAGATAAAAGGGTTCCATAATGATCAACGATGCACCCTTAGAGGCTGCCGACTGGAGCAAGTATCTGTAGTTGCTCTCGAAGAGCGCCGGTTCGGTCCTGTCGTCACTGTCGTAAAAGCGCCAGCAGTCGTTTATTCCTATCAGGATAGAGACCCAGTCCGGCGAAAGATCCAGACAATCATCTTTCCAGCGGTTTTTGAGATCTTTAACCCTATCGCCTCCCACGCCCCTGTTCAGAAATTCGATCCTCATTTCCGGAAAAAGCGAACCTATCATGCCGGAGACGATCGCGGGATAGCCGCTTCCAAGATCGAAAAAATCGTCTCTGTCTCTCCCGGTATCGGTTACGCTATCGCCCTGAAAAACAACTCTCTGCTCTCTCTGAAGAAGCATCTCCTTACCCCCTGTATGTATCGTTATTCTTATGATTCACCTTTCACGGATCGGGCCACTCCGTAAAGCCCCTCCGAGTTTTCTTTCAATATCCTTGCAGCCGCTTTCAACGCTTCGTTCAACGTCAATTCTCCGCCCTGGATAGATCGCTCCAGAGACAACCCTACGGCCCTTCTGGCCCAGGTTGCGGCCAGATAGAAACCTTCTGGCATGAATCTAGCGTCGGAGGAATAACAGATCTTCGTGACCGGCGCGATCTCCAGCATCTCTCCGATCACTGCTTCCATACCCGCGACACTTAGAAGGGGAACGGAGAGGCCGAAATCGATATAGACCTCCGGATAAATCGCGGCAAGATACGCCGCTTCCCGTGTGTACGGGTAACAGTGGAGCAGAACCAGCCTGGTCCGCGAGTACTTATCTTCGTCGAGCAGAGGTTTAAGATGAAGCGGATTCGATTCGCGCAGATCGAGGTCGGAATCGCCCCAACCGGTGTGTATCTGCAAAGGGAGATCCCGACCCCTGCAGACTTCGAGAGTCAGTTTGAAGAGAAAACCCAGCAGCCTTCCATCGGTCAACCTTCCGGTGTTCCTCTCTTTTTCAACTAAGTAGCCGTCTCTGGCCGCTCTTTTGTCGTGCGCTCCGATTCTCAGACCCGATCTGTAAGCTATTATGCTTTTGTAAGCCACGACGCTCCCCGGTGGATTGAGGAGCGCATCTCTGAAATCCGACAGGAAAGAATCGAAAGAGATTGAGTTTTCGAACAAGGCTTCGGCAAGACTTTCGATTCTCAAAGCCCTGTATGTGTTCACAAAACTTGAGTGCCATTCCAGAGGCCGGGTTCGGTGGAACCAGAAGCCGTCGTCCAGAACGACGCCGGAGATATTAGCCCTTTTGAAATACAGATCGGCCAGTTCGGCCTGTTCCATCTTTTCACGCCCGTTCCTGATCGCCTCGATCGAGGGATCGCATTCAAGAACGGCGGCGATATCCTTGAGACTTCTCTTGAAGGCGAGTGTCTCGACTGCAAAAGATTTCAGATATTCCCTATCAGTGCTCTCGGTGAATATCCCTTCAATAGGATATTCCTTGAGCCATGCGGGGAGGAGAAGATTGTGTGCATGACCGTCGAAAACGGGAATTGACGATAGATCCAGTCCCATCAGAACCGCTCCAGAAGAATCTGGCGCTCTTGAGCGATCGTCAGCTCGGCCATAGTCTTCCATTCGGCTCTCTTAACCGCCAGATAGGCCCGGGACAGATCTTCGCCCATGGTTTTCAGAAGGTACCGGTCGTTTTCAAGTGTATCCAGTGCGATGCCTAAAGAGGATGGAAGGGGCTCGATCCGACTATGGAAAAGCTCCTCGCCATTCATTGAGGCCGGGTCGCTCTGCAGATTGACCGGCGGTAGGACTTTTTTCCTCAGTCCGTCAATCCCGGCGAAGATCACCATTCCCAGAGCGAGGTACGGATTGCTGGAAGCGTCCACGCTCTTCAATTCGACGTGACCGGCGACGCTGCCGGAGGGATCTGTCGGAACCCTCAAAGCGGCTTCTCTGTTGTCCAAACCCCAGCATCTGTAAGCACCGGCCCAGCAGGAGGGCTTTATTCTCCTGTAAGAGTTTGTGGTCGGCGTCGTCACGGCCATGAGAGAGGGGAGATGTTCCAGCAGCCCGGCCATGAAATAGAGCGCAACCTCCGAAAGCTCACCGTTATGGTCCCTCATTACGTTTTTTCCGTCTTTCAAAAGACTGAAATGCAAATGACAGCCGCTCCCTCCGAACTCTTCGAAAGGTTTGGGCATGAACGATGCTATTAGACCGTTTCTCGCCGCGGTGGTCCGGACGGTTTCCCTGAAAGTGATCTGGTTGTCGGCGGCCTCGAGCGCAGGGGCGTGGGCTATGACGACTTCCTGCTGGCCCGGTCCCGATTCGGCGTAGTATCTCTCGACGGTCAGGAATTGGGCCTTGAGATTTTTGACTATATCGCCCACAACCTTCGAGTTGAGGTCCATCGAAAAGGAACTTGCAAAAAGCGTATTGTCCACCGGATCAAGAGACCTGTCGAAGAGATAGAACTCATTCTCAAAGGCGGCTCTCATTGTGAAACCGAGCTCGTCAAGAGCCTTTATGGACCTTTTTAGAAAAAACCTCGGACATAAACTCCACTCGCATTGACCGGTGAAGAGATCCGAAATAACGCTCGCGTGCCCCGGGGTATAGGGAAGTACGTTCAGAGTATCCCAGTCCGGGTTGAGCCATATCTCCCCAACGGGCATCAGTCCGCTTTCAGGCACCACGCCGTCGTACATGACAGGCACCCCCTGTTGCGCGCGAGAGATACCTGCTACCGCTTCAAAATTATCTTCGAGCGAATCGATGTCGATCGATTTGGCCCTTATCACGTTGGCGTTATCGCACCAGAGAGACCTTACAAACTCTACCTTTGCGCTTTTTAGCGCTTTTATGAGTGCCTTTTTCAACCTCGATACCTCCGTTATCTATCCATCCACCTAAAATAATCCTGCGGTGTCTTCTTAAAGAAGTGAACTTTACGTTCGGGAGATATTCAAAACTCTATCAGCGGCAAGTTTGGCTGTAATCAGGCAAACCGGCACTCCCGCCGGATCGAAGCTCCACTGACCTATCTGAAAGAGATTCCTTACTGGCGTATCGATCGATCTCTTCATTTTTCTGAAGTCCCTCAAGGGAAAAGTCTCGGATGGATGGTAGTTCCATCCTGTAATAGAACCACCGCTGTTGAGGGTTTTCTCTTCCATGGTGAAGGGAGTGGATACTATCCTGAATTCGATCTTCTCTTTCAACGATGGATAAAGCCTAAAGAAGTTGGCCATTACATCGTCGGCGGCCTGTTCCTTAAGACGTTCATATTCCGCTCTGGAAACACTTCTTCCCCAGCCGTTCATGGCCTTCTGAGTCGTATTGACATTAAGAATTATCCCCGTCTTGCCGGCTGGAGCGAGAGAAGGGTCTCTCATGCAGGGAATGCTGATCTCCATTCCCGTAGTTTTGAAGTACTCCGGCGATTCATAGTCACAGTGCTTGGCTGCAGCAGGAACATAGATTATATGTTCCACATGCTGATCAAGATTCTCTGGAGCTGTGTCAACTCCCATAAATACGGAGAAGACAGAGTCGGAAACCTGCGCTCTGTTAAGCCTCTGAAGGAAATCTAGATCTACGGAATTCTCCGGGAGCAACTTGTTGTATAGCCTCTTCGCATCGGCTGCATTCACGATAACCGGAGACTCGATCTCCTGACCGGTATCTGTAACCACTCCGGCCGGTGAACTGCGTTCGAGGAGAATCTTAGTAACTTCGGTATTTGTGAGTACGGTGCCCCCACTTTTTCTTATAAACTCTGCAAGTTCGAGGGGTATCTGTTCTATTCCTCCTCTGGGATAGAAGTAATCCCTGAAAACCGTCGGGTAGGCCAAACCAAAGAACGCGGGAGTCCCTTCGAAGAAGGGCTCGTCTATGATACTGACAAGCTCGTCGTCGGGGATTCTAACTTTGAGGAAATCCCTGAACGGTATATTGTTGTATTTCAGTTTCTTCAGGAAGCCCAGAAGCTTCTTACCGTTCTTGAGAAACCAGGGAATTGATTTCAACTTGGTCAGAAACGTAGTCTTTCCGTAAAGCGGTCCCGACATTCCTGATAACGAACCCATAAAGCTGTTCAGCTCTTCCATTTCCTTAAGTAGATCCTCTATGCCGGATCTGCTTTCGGGAAACCGTTCACCGAGGAAGTCGAAGTACTCCAGAAGACTTTCGTCCGACTCCATGGAAAACACTTTGTCCTCGAAGCCAGCGTACACTCTGTTCTTTACGAAATTTAGCTTATCCATGATGCCGAAGTTTTCAAGCATTGGAAATAAAAGTCCCGCGTTTTCCACTGCTTTTATTCCGCTGTCGAAATGGTATCCGTTATATTCGAAAGAGGAGAAATAGCCTCCGGGTTTTTCCGATCTCTCTATCAATATGACTTTTTTGCCGGCCTTTGCTATGAAAGCCGCACAACTCAGACCCGATATTCCCGCGCCGATTACGATACAGTCGTATTTCATCTTATCACTTCCTTTTCCAGCCAGCTAAGAAGCCTTTTAATTGGGACTGACCTGTCATCGAAGGAGAGTCTTCTGCAGCTCTTCTCGCAGTATCCCGGGCAGTCGGCGCAATCGGTGCTCCCCTCCGTCTCTAGAAGCCGTCTTTTCGCCCCCAGAAAGTTTCCCGACTCCAGACGCCTTAAAATACCCCGAATATCCTTACCATCGGGACACTTCATCTTGCAGCCGGGGATTTCGCACAGCTGACAGTATCCGCTAATCAAAGGGACCGTCTCGCGATCGAGCGCGGTATTTTCGAGATCCACCGCTTTCCTCTTTTTTTCTGAAAGATAGTGAACCCTCTCGATTTCGGGCTCTCTGTAACGGTACTCCTTCATTCTCAAATCCCTGAGAATCAGGTTTGCGGCCCCGATACCGGAGACCGTGACCGCTGGCGTCCCCATTCCCATCACGGTTGAATCCCCGCATATGAACAGATTTTTCCATTCGCTCCTGGCGTGAATTCTCTTCAACAATTCCTGGCCGATGGACTGTTTTGGGCCTCCGACACGGCCTTCGTTCTTTAGCGTGTATCTCTCGATTGTAAGCGGTGTTGCCGTTTCCAGATGTTTCAAAGAATCCCTGAATTTGGGGAATTTCTTCTCGACCAGCTTAATGACTCTCTCGGTCTCTGCTTTTTTCATCTCTTTGTACTGTTCGGTGCCCCGTGGCGGCCACTTCTTCTTTGACGGAGCGATCATGGACATTACATGAGTGCCTTCCGGGCAGATCGATGGATCGTCGATCGAGGATATATAAACTGTGACATCACTCTCGGCTATCTCATCGAACTCCTCGATGAACATTTCGACGGGATTAGTTCCTGTCGGAACGGCCGAAGAATCGACGGCGGCGTAAACGACGATCGCGGGGAAGGTTGGCTGGAGGGATTGAACCCATTTAAGTTTCTCTGGCCTGATGTGTTCTTTTGGGATTATCCCTCCGTAAAGATTCCATACCGTCCCACCATAGATAACATAGTTCGACCTGATCTCGCTTCCGTCCTCGAACTTAATACCGGCCGCTTTGCCATCTTCAAAGAGGATCTCGTCAACCCTGTTCTCATAAAGCAAGTAGCCGCCGTTTCTCTCAATTGACTTTTCAAGTTTGTTCGGGATCATCTGGGAGGAACCAGCCGGATAGAAACCACCACCCTCGTGATTGTCTATGAACATGGTCACCGCGAGAACACCGGGTGTCTCTTTGACTGTTGTATAACAGTAGGTGGAAGTGAGAACATCGAAGAACTGATAAAGCTCTTTTGCTTTTGGGTCGATGAATTTGTTCATGAGCTCTTCGGTGCTCCTGAAGAGCAGTCTGATCATTCTAGCCTGCCGCACGGGGTGCCTGAGCAGGGCTTTGAGACTGTCACTCCTCTTCAATTCAGTCGGAGGTACTACCACGGGATCGGCCACGATCACATTGTGATAGAAGTCGGCGAGATAGTCGTAAAACTTTCTGAGCTGGTCTTCATAGCCGGGGAAGTGCCTCCCGAGCTCGCTAATGAATCTGTCGAGATCAGGCCAGAATATAATTCTCTTCTCTCCAAAGGTCACGGAGTAAAGAGTCTCATGCCTTATCACGTCGATGTCCTCTCCGATCTCGTTGAAAACGAATCTGTGAGAGTTAAAACCACGGTTGCCGAATCCGAAAACCATTCCTACCGCAGAATCGAAAGTGAAGTCGTTTCTTCTGAAGATCGAGCAACACCCGCCGGGAAGATAATGCTGTTCGGCGACCAGCACCTTGAGACCCCTGTTCGCCAGTAAAGAGGCTGCCGCAAGGCTTCCGAGCCCAGAACCGATCACTGCAACATCGTATCTACTATCTGGAAAGAAACTGCCTTTCATAGGTACCTCCGGTTAATATATCTCTGGTTCTCAACTAATAAGATTCTAAATTATGAGAAAGCTCTTTTCCTAGCATTTTATAGTAGGTCTAATTAAAAGGCGGAGCCTTCGACTCCGCCAGCTACATGGAACTAATCGTTTTTGCCGGTCTTTGGGTTATACAGAGATCACTGCGGGATCATAACTGCGTCGATTACGTGTATTACACCGTTTGCCGCTATTATGTCTGTAGCTACGATTTTCGATCCCTGTATTTTTACTTCGTTCGGGTTGACAGTAAGCTGGCCTCCGTTGAGAGCCGTCAGCGATCTCATGTTCAGAACATCTTCAGCCATATATATTCCAGGAACTACGTGATACAGGAGAATATTCTTGAGAGCGGGAATGTCTTTCAAAAGTGATTCTATGGTTCCTTCGGGCAGTTTGGCGAAGGCTTCATCGTTCGGTGCGAAGACCGTGAAAGGACCTTCACCCATTAGAGCTTCTACAAGAGAGGCTTCCTGGAGGGCTGTTACGAGTGTTTTGAAAATACCGGCTTCAATTGCTATCTCTGGGATTCTTCTAGTTTCTTTTTCAGGAGGAAGTATTACCGTGTCTATAACATGAATCACTCCGTTGCTCGCTTCTATATCTACTGCTGTAATCAT
>FWPV01001076.1_pt1 | contig 46528 bp, 39 predicted proteins | sample 2228371 | NCBI WGS metagenome assembly FWPV01 (sample SAMEA103939776, study PRJEB20133) | metagenome | reverse complement strand
CCTATTTGGACCACCACCTAGGATCATTATCTTGCGAGTAGCACTCGGATGACTCTCGTCCTCGACCTCGTACGTAGAATAGTAGTAAGGAGTATAGGCCTCGAACTCAGCTGCACACGTATCTACTAGTTTGTACGTGGGGGTGATCCCTAGCTCCTTACGCCACTGCCGTATCACGTCTTCGGACACACCCAGGATCGTCCCTATTTGATAATCTGAAAAACCGCTCTGTTTTGCCTGCCGGAGCATCCTCGGAGGAAGAGGACAGGATGCGCCGCATGAACCCTCACTCCTACTCGTTAAGGCCCTGCGGCGTATGTTACCTTCGATATCTACGATCTCCTTTATGTTGTGCAGAAACCATGGATCGATCCCTGTAAGCTCGTACATGCGCTCGATACTCATCCCGCAAAGCAGTGCATACCGAACGTAGAAGATTCGCTCTGGGGTCGGCCGTACTAACGCAGCCTCGATCTCCCGTGTTACTGTTTCCCTCTCAGTACACCATCGCTCGAGGATCTTGCTGCGTATGTCCTTCTGATCTGCCCCCAGCCCCATACACCCGATTTCGAGCGACCGAAGGCCTTTTTGTAACGCCTCCTTGAAGGTACGGCCTATGCTCATGGTCTCGCCAACGGACTTCATGGACACGCCGAGCGTATCGTCTGCCCCGGGAAATTTTTCGAACGTAAACCTGGGTATCTTTACCACACAATAGTCAATCGCCGGTTCGAAGCACGCTAGCGTCTCCCTTGTGATGTCATTTGGGATCTCGTCAAGCGTATATCCTATAGCAAGCTTTGCAGCGATCTTAGCAATAGGAAACCCTGTGGCCTTTGAGGCGAGTGCAGAAGAACGAGATACACGGGGATTCATCTCAATAACAACCATCTGCCCGCTTGTAGGTTCCACAGCAAACTGGATATTCGAGCCCCCTGTTTCTACGCCGATCTCTCGAATGATGTCGATTGCTGCATCGCGCATGGCCTGGTATTCATGATCTGAAAGCGTCTGTGCCGGGGCCACCGTGATACTGTCCCCTGTATGGATTCCCATGGGATCAATATTCTCGATAGAGCAAATAACCACAACGTTGTCCTTGAGATCTCGCATGACCTCAAGCTCGTACTCTTTCCAACCAACAACTGATTGTTCCACCAAAACGGTATGTATCCGACTCGCCTCCAGTCCGCTAAGAACCGCCCTTTCGAACTCTTCCTCGGTCCTCGCTATGCCTCCACCGGTGCCGCCAAGGGTAAAACTTGGTCGTACCACCACAGGAAGGCCTATGGCAGCAGCAATCTCCCGAGCCTCCTCGATCGAGCCTGCATATCCACTGGCCGGCACTGTAAGTCCTATTCGTTCCATGGCCATCTTGAAGAGTTTTCGATCTTCAGCCTTTTTGATGGCCATCAGATCAGCGCCGATCATTACCATCCCAAAGGCTTCAAACACCCCCTGCTCTGCCAGCTCAGTTGCTACATTCAGAGCTGTCTGACCTCCCATCGTGGGGAGGATGGCATCAGGCCGTTCCTGCTCAATAATCCGGGCAACGATCTCCGGTATGATCGGCTCAATATAAGTGCGGTGGGCAACAAAAGGGTCTGTCATAATGGTAGCAGGGTTGCTGTTCACAAGTACTACCTCATACCCTTCTGCCTTGAGCACCTTGCATGCCTGGGTTCCAGAATAGTCGAACTCGCATGCCTGGCCTATGACAATTGGGCCAGAGCCAATCACAAGTATCTTATGGATGTCGTTACGTCGAGGCATACGTACCCTTGCACACGCGCCGTTGGTCCGACTGCGACACTATCGGTACCGATCCATGTAATCGATGAAGGTATCGTAGATTTCTATGCCGTCGTGAGGACCTGCTGATGCCTCTGGGTGGTGCTGCACACAGAATGCCGGGACCTTTTTGTGAGAGAATCCTTCCAGTGTCCTGTCGTTGAGATTGATATGGGTGATCTCAACTTCTTCCGGGTCAAGGCTCTGAAGGTCCACACAGAATCCATGATTCTGCGTTGTGATCTGAACCGTTCCTGATGCGAGGTCCTTTACCGGATGATTGGCCCCGCGATGGCCGAACTTCATCTTAAAGGTGCTGCCTCCAAGTGCGAGTCCGAGCAACTGGTGTCCTAGGCAAATACCAAAGATCGGCACCTTACCTAACAGTGCTCTCACTGTTTCGATGGCGTACGTTACCGCTGCTGGATCGCCAGGTCCATTTGATAGAAAGACCCCTTCAGGATTGAGCGACAGAATGTACTCTGCTGTAGTCTGGGCCGGCACCACTGTCACATCACATCCCATCGTGGCCATGATCCGTAATATATTGAATTTGATGCCGAAATCCATAGCCACCACCCGGTACCGCCGACCGTTGGCAGCAGAGGTTCTACGGCCTTTGAGCGGCGGCCTCCTCTTCCAGGACTCGGACAAGGTCTGCTCTGATGGCCACTGAAAGGCCTTTTTACACGTAACCCGTTGTACCATATCTTGCCCCACCAAGCCGGGCCACTCCCGAGCTTTACGTACGAGGATCTGTTTGTCCAACGTCGTACAGGAAACGACAGCTCTCATAGCCCCCAAAGTTCGTATGTGTCTGGTAAGGGCACGCGTATCGACCCCGTAGATCCCAGGGATGTCGTGCGCTGTAAGATATGCGTCAAGGCCCTGCTTCTGACGCCAATTACTCGGGTACCTGCAGTATTCTCGTACCACAAACGCCTCAACCTGAGGACCAGGTGCCTCGATATCGTACTCATTGACGCCGTAGTTACCTATCAGAGGGTACGTCATTGCAACGATCTGACCCTTGTAGGATGGATCAGTGAGAATCTCCTGGTATCCTGTCATGCTCGTATTAAAGACAATCTCTCCCACTGCATCGCGGCTACTGCCAAAGGACCATCCAGAAAAGAGCGTACCATCCTCAAGTGCCAGTACTGCTTCTCTTGGTTCAGTAGTAGCTGAAACACTCATGGGTCTTGTATCCCTTCTTGTAGTCTTGTAGCGCTATCCAACCAGGGTCTTGATGATGAACTTCGGCGTGAGCGCTTCCTTTCTAGGCAGCTCACCAGAGAAAAGGCCTGTCACCTTACGTGCGTAGGTAAGATCTCTCAACCCCCTGCGTGTCATCCTCCGTATCGCCCAAAATGCCAATTTCGACATAATCGCGTTATAATACGGCAGGGATACCAAGCGATCTGCCCTGCCCAGGTCTTCCTGCAGCTGGCCTCTCCAGCGGCGTTCGTATCGTCCAAGGAATCCCTCGTCAAAGCGACCAGCAACCAATGCCTCTAAGGCCGTCGCTGCTGCAAGACAAGCGCTCTCCACTGCACCATATATCCCCTCTCCAGAGAGAGGATCTGCAAAGCTACCTGCATCTCCAAGGATCAATACATGGGGTGCATAGTTTTTCCACGCCTGTCCGTAAAGACCGATAGGCCAGCCTTTGACGTCACTCGCTCGGTGAGCTTCCTTCAATTTCGTTGCCAGGACAGGGTGTCCTACCAGAAAATCGTAAAAGTGGCTTCTAATGCTCTTTCCTTGTCGTAGACACATATCGGCCCTGATCCCCAGCCCGATGTTTGCTCTGCCATCCTCCATTGGAATAAGCCACCCATAGCCTGGCATAATGTGTGGAAGAAAATAAAGCTCGAGCGCGCTCCCTATGTCAGCGACACCTGTATAATAGCAACGGACAGCGAAAATCATTTTCTGGGGATTTCGGTGAAGCAGCCCGCTCTCCCGTGCAACAGTTGAATGGACACCGTCTGCACCCAGTACCAGCTTGGACAGAAATAACTTCTTTCCTTCTTCTGAATGCACAAGACTCAAGATGCCAGCCTCGTCGTAGCGCTCTATCCTTACAAACTGATGTCCCTCCAGCAAGTGTGCACCAGAGGTACACGCCTTCTCTCTCAAGCAACGGTCAAGACTCGAACGCTCTAGTGCTACTCCATATCCTCGGTACGGGCCTGCCTGGTAAATGGGGCTGCATCCAAGGAGCCTTCGATCATCGTAGATCTTGACACTGTCAATAACGCGGCCTTCACGAAGTACGGCTGCATCAAGTAGGCCGAGCGATCCCAAGAGCTTCAACGACCGTGGTCCAAGCAGATCGCCACATATCTTGCTGTCCGCGGAGGAACGCTTATCCAAGAGGGCAACTGAAACCCCCTGCCGGGCAAGCACATGCGCAGCAGTGCTCCCTGCGGGACCGGCACCAACGACGAGTACGTCGCATTCAGTGTAGTCCTTATGAGTCGTTTGGTCCATGCAATGCAAACGTGGCGGCCGTAGTGCACTCGCAGGCGAGATAGTCACAATCCGTAGATCTCTTCATCGAGCACATGAACCCAATTGCGTTTGAGCACAGCTATCGCCTTTTCATGCTGGTCGACACCAATCACAAGAATTGCGTTGTTGCCCGACCGACCCAAGTAACTGTAAAGTTGCAATACGTTGATGTCTTCTTCTTTCAGGGCGCTCAGTACCGCATGAAGCCCTCCTGGATGATCTGGAATTTCCACAGGTATGACTTCAGAACAGGTAAATTCAAAGCCAGACGAGGTCAGGGCATTGCATGCCTTCTCATGATCGTCGACCATCATGCGAACCAGTGCATATGCTCCAGGGTCGACAACCGTAATCGCTCGTATGTTGATACCCTCAACCTTGAAAATATTTGTCACTTGCTGCAGGACTCCGGGACGATTCTCAAGTCTTAAACATATCTGCAGTACGGCCATCTTCAACTCCCTGATTCCACTAAGGCAACGCCTTTCAAGATACCATCTTTGTTCATAACAAGCGCCTCCTGCTTTTTCCCAGAGAAGATATTCGGCAGTACATCAAGCATTGTGTCGACCTTCACAAGCCCAGAAACCTTAATAAATGCACCGAGCATGACCATGTTTGCTACCCTCACATCGCCGATCTGATCGGCAATGTCGGCAGCAGGTATCTCGTACACCATGATATCTCGTCGGGAGACCTTCTGGTGAACGATCGACGTGTTGACAAAACAGCCACCTCCTCGTTTCAAAAGGTTCTGAAAACGAGCCAAAGAGGGAGCGTTCATGATGACTAGATAATCGAGGCTTGAAGCAATGGGCGAAGCTATCTCCTCGTCTGCAATAGACACCGTACAGTTAGCAGTCCCTCCACGAACCTCTGCACCATACGAGGGTAGAAACGTTACGTACTTATCCTCCATCATAGCTGCCGTTGCCAACGCATATCCCATAAGGAGGATGCCTTGACCACCAAAACCCGCAAAGATCGACTTGACGATCATTGAACCCCTTCCCCCGAATCCTTTGCAAATACATTCTTTACCTCGCCGACTGAAAAAACTGGCATCATTACTTCTTCAATCCAACGAGCCGCAGCAACTGGCGTCTTTTTCCAGTTGGACGGACATGGTGAGAGAATCTCGACCATGGAGAAGCCTTTGTCATCCAACTGTGCTTTGAACGCCTTTCGTATATACGCCTTCGTCCGTTGGATATGCTTTGGAGAATGTACACTCCCTCGTGCGATATACACTGCGCCCTCAAGCTGGGCCAAAATTTCACACATCTTCAACGGCGGTCCATCTGCAGCTTTTTTCCTCCCGCTCGGTGTCGTCGTCGTCTTCTGGTCCAACAAGGTGGTCGGTGCCATCTGTCCTCCAGTCATGCCGTAGACACCGTTATTGACGAATATAGTGGTAATCCGTTCTCCACGATTGGCTGCGTGAAAGACTTCAGCAATACCAATTGCTGCCAGGTCGCCGTCTCCTTGATAGGTGAAGACAATCCTATCAGGAAGACATCTCTTGATCCCAGTAGCTACGGCCGCAGCCCGTCCATGAGCAGCCTCGACCATATCAACATCGATGTAGTAGTAGGCCAGCACAGCACAACCACACGGTGGGATCCCAATGCTCCGGCCCCTAATACCGAGCTCATCAATCACCTCTGCAACAAGTCGATGGATAATACTGTGGCCGCAGCCAGGACAATAGTGAAATGGCACTTCTTTCAGCGTCCGTGGTCTACCCAACACCTTTTGCATCACGCCCTCCTCCGGCTGAGCGCCTGGTATCTTCGGGTGACGGCGCGTAACAGCTCAAGGGGGGTAATCACTACGCCTCCAGGTCGGCCGTAAAACTCCACAGGGGCTGCCCCCTCAACAGCCAACTTCACATCTTCAAGCATCTGGCCCATACTCATCTCAAAGACCAAAAATCCTTCTACCTGTTCTGCCAGTTGCCGAAGCACCTTTGATGGAAAAGGCCAAAGAGTGATCGGCCTCAGCAGTCCGATCCGAAGTCCTTTCTCTCTGGCTCGCTTTACCGCACCCTTTGCAATACGTGCTGCAGTTCCATACGCAACGATCACAAATGCTGCTTCATCGACCTGGTAGCTTTCATAGCGGACCTCTCTCCGTTCTATCCTCTGGTATTTTCGGTAGAGCTTCCAGTTGTGCTCCTCAAGGACGTTGACATCGAGAAGGAGCGATCTTACAAACCTGCTGGGTCCGTCACCTGCCCCTGTAATTGCCCAGTCTTTCTTGGGAAGATCCTTCCTAAAAGGAGGGAGCGTTACTGGCTCCATAATCTGGCCCATCATTCCGTCCCCTAAGATGATGACTGGGGTCCGATACCGATCGGCAAGATCAAATGCCTCGTAAGTAAGATCAGCAGCTTCCTGCAAAGAGGCTGGCGCCAATACAATGCACCTGTAGTCTCCATGGCCACCGCCTCGGGTTGCTTGAAAGTAATCACACTGGGATGGCGCAATGTTACCCAGTCCTGGGCCTCCCCTGACTATGTTCACAACGACGGCTGGTAACTCACATGCAGCTAGGTACGATAATCCTTCCTGCATAAGACTCATTCCAGGGCTTGAAGAAGATGTCATAACCCTAGTCCCTGTGACACTCGCACCTAACACCATATTGATCCCAGCCAACTCGCTCTCTGACTGTAGGAACACAGCGCCGTCGATCTCAGCCATGCGTCTGGACATATATTCTGGCAGTTCATTCTGTGGAGTGATTGGATATCCAAAGTAACATCGGCAGCCTGCCCGTATGGCAGCCTCACCAATAGCTTCTGTTCCTCTCAGTAATACCTTATTTTTCACGATATACCTCTATAATCACCTCTGGGCACATAATAGCACACAATCCGCAACCGGTGCAGTCTGCCTCCTTGACGAACTCGGCTGGAAAGTAGCTATGCTCGTTCAAGTGGCTCGAAAGTCGAATCGCGCCCTTAGGGCATGCAGATATGCACAAGGAGCAACCTTTGCACCACTGTGATCTTATTTTAATTGTACCTTTCATCGCTCGCCCTTGGCTCCTATGAGCCTGCTTGCTGGACATCCCCGGGATCCGTCAACATGCCCTCCCGCAGCTTAGCACAACAGCAACCCGGTTCAATTTCCATGTAAATTTAATACGTTATCACTATGCGTGCGCAAAGTAAACCAGGCGAGGACACAGATTTCGTACAAATCTACTGGCAGGGCAACATAATTCCTTGAAAATACCTTCTACTTTTGGTAAGAATGCCTCCGTGAGAAAGCGGGCCTGATCACTCGTGCCGATGAGCCAGACCCTTCCTCTTTGCAAGATACTACCCAGGGCACGAGAGCTTGAGATCCTTTGGGAACGACTGCGTCGTAAGGCAGTGGGCCGGCTCAGGATCGAGCAACCTCGAAGCGTATTCAGTCATAAACGATATATTAGTACTGATTCCACAAAAAACAGAAGGTATCTTAGAAGGTTGCTATATGTAACTATCTGATAATAAATGATGATATCACTTTTCAACAGGTGTTGAAAATCCTGTGAAAAATTTAGGTTCAGTACCGTGAATCTGCGTGCAATGGCTGTTTGGCTAAGTAATCCCTTGTATCGAGATCTCAGGTAAACGCCACATGGATGAACTTCATAAAAAGTACACGTTTGATACGTTCGTAGTAGGCACCTCCAACCAGTTTGCCCACGCTGCTTCCCTGGCAGTAGCAAACCAACCAGCCACTGCGTACAACCCTTTGTTTATTTACGGCGGTGTGGGCCTTGGCAAGACTCATCTCATGTATGCCATCGGTAACCAAATCCAAAAGGTATGGCCAGAGCTCAAGGTTGTTTACCTAAGTTCGGAAACATTCATGAACGAGCTCATCAATGCGATACGATACGACAAGATATCGGATTTCCAATATAAGTATCGTACCATTGATATACTACTCCTTGACGACGTGCAGTTTCTTGCTGGAAAAGAGCGAACGCAAGAGGAATTTTTTCATACCTTTAACTACCTTTACGAATCGCAAAAACAAATAGTGGTCACCAGTGACAAAATTCCGAGAGAAATACCTGAACTCGAGGAACGACTTAGATCGAGGTTTGAATGGGGACTAATCGCTGATATCCAGCCTCCTGAAATGGAAACAAGGGTTGCTATCCTCAACAAGAAGGCCGAGCAAGAGCATATGGAGCTCCCTCAGGAGGTCTCCATATTTCTAGCCTCTCATATATCCTCAAATGTTCGTGTACTGGAAGGCTGCCTTACGAGACTCAAGGCCTTTTCAGCGTTAACAGGGGAAAAGGTATCTGTTGACATGTGTAACAGGATTCTCAAAGACATCCTGGAGACAAAAAGTTCATCCTTAACACCTGACGATATTGTAAAGGCAGTTGCCAAGTATTTTGATCTTAAGCCATCTGACCTCAAGTCTCAAAAGCGGCTCAAGAAGATCTCTCAGGCTCGACAAATCGCCATGTATCTCTGTAGGGACATCACATCGGCATCCTTTCCAGAGATTGGAGAACGATTTGGAGGGAAGGACCATTCTACGGTTATCTACGCAGTAAAAAAGATCGAGGAGCTCATACGAGATAATCCTGAGGTTCGAAACGATATCAAAAAAATACAAAAGTCGTTATTGGCATAGCACAGTTACATTGTGGCTCATTGGTGATACTCCACAAACTCTTTTTTCTGTACTCGTTGATAACTTTGCCTTATGGTTCAATAGGTTGATAGACTTATCCACTGTCCACCGGTTCATGTTGGTCCTTGTTACTATTACTACTCCGTTCCTATATATGAATGAAATAGAAAAGATCAGGTAACAACTAACAACATGAGTAGACCGATTAACAAGAGGTGTACGTACTGGATGTGTTGAGTACATCATAAGCATACGTCAATAAAAAAGGACCAATAGCCCATGGAAGCAATACTTCAAAAAAGCGAACTCATGCCGCATATTCAACGGGCACAAAACATCGTCCAGAAAAAAACGAGCATGCCTATCCTCGGAAACCTGCTTTTGGAGACTCAAGAACATGGCATGATGATCTACGCTACGGATCTCGAGGTTGGCCTCGTTGTGGAGTGCCCAGCAAAGGTAGTGAGTCGAGGAAGTTGTACGGTAGGAGCTCGGAAGCTATTTGAGATTGTAAAAGAGCTACCAGACAAGGAAATTAGGTTCGCTGCAAGAGACAATGCGCTCGAACTCCATTGTCATTCCAGTAAATTCAGGCTCAAGATACTTTCACCGGATGAGTTTCCACGACTACCGAAATTCGAATCGTCAAAGCTTGTACCTATTCCCTCATCTGTGCTGAAAGATTTGATCCGAAACACCATATTCTCTGTCTGCACGGACGAGATGCGTTACCATCTCAACGGTTTTCTCACTGAAATGGGGACCACAGAGGATGGCATTCCATTTATAAGAATGGTTTCAACCGATGGTCATAGATTGTCGCTCTGTGAGCGGAAGCTTCCAGAGGGGACTCCTTGTCTAGATGAAGTGGTTCAAAAAGAGAAAAAGGCATCAGAACGAAGAAACATTATCCTTCCAAGGAAGGGAGTACTCGAGGTGGGCAGGATGGTCGAGGACGGGCAAGGAGAAGTCCTATTCGGTGCGGATAAGACGAGTGTCATCATGAGGAAAGAAGGGACCACGCTTTTTATGCGGCTTATTGAGGGTACCTTCCCTGATTATCGTTCAGTTATTCCATCCGGCAGCGACCGGCGTCTTCACATAGAATCGCAGAGCCTCGCAGAGTCTTTGAGAAGAATGTTGACCCTTTCATCTGAAACGTCAAGGGGGGTTCTGTTTCATCTCAAAGATGGTGAATTACTCCTTACTTCGAGCAATCCAGAGGTGGGAGAAGCTGAAGAACTGTTAGAAGTAGTATACACAGGCGATGAAACGAAGATAGGCTTCAATGCTCGCTACCTCCTTGACGTCCTCCAGGTTATTGAAGGTGAAGTCACGCTTGAACTGTCCGGAGAAATTCACCCATGCGTGATAAGAAGCAGAGAAGATCAGGATTCTCTCTTCATAGTAATGCCAATGAGGCTCTAGCACCCAATCGCACAGCTCCCTCAAACCTCCATTCTTGAAAGATACTTCTTGCTTGACGGCCGACTACATTATGTAGTGGTTAGAAAGTTAAAGAAGTACATTTTGTAGTAGTTTTCTGTTTTACAATCCAATCGTTTTCTGCTAGTATATAGTGAGGCAACCAATTATTTAACTATTTGTATTTTCAATATTTATTTTGATGCAGCCCTGTTTTTGCTATGACGTGGTGATCAATACGAGGTGTTATCGAAAGAGAGGGTATAACCAGTGGAAGAAATAGCAGCCCAAAACGGAAGTTCATATGATGCTAGCCGAATCAAGGTGCTTGGAGGCATTGAAGCGGTTCGCATGCGGCCTGCCATGTACATTGGCTCTACTGGACCAGAGGGGCTACACCACCTTGTGTTTGAGGTCGTTGATAACAGTATCGATGAGGCATTGGCAGGTTGGTGCAATCGCATCTCAGTCATTCTCCATAGAGACGGGAGCGTGACTGTGGACGATAACGGACGCGGCATCCCTGTTGATCTTCACGAAACAGAGCAGAAACCAGCTCTCGAGGTAGTAATGACCACGTTACACTCTGGAGGAAAGTTCGATACTGAGAGCTACAAGGTTTCTGGCGGATTGCATGGTGTGGGCATCTCTGTTGTGAATGCCTTGTCAGAATACCTTGAGGTGAAGGTGAGGAGAGACGGGAAAATATACTATCAAAAGTATGCCAGAGGCAAGGTTGAAAGCGAATTGATGGAGTTAGGGACCACTGATCGAACAGGGACGACCATCAAGTTGCGTCCTGATCCGGAAATATTTGCAACGACAGAATTCAGTTACGAGACCCTTTCTCAACGGCTCAGGGAGCTTTCATTTCTTACACCAGGTATCCAGATCAGTATCGAGGACCAACGCACCGGAAAGAAGCATGAATTCAGCTACAAAGGGGGAATTACGTCCTTTGTTGAGCATCTGAACAAGAATCGTAAGGTGCTTCACGACAAAATAATTTACATTCGGGGGGTTAGGGATGGGGTAGAGGTAGAAATTGCCCTACAGTATAACGATGGGTATAGCGAGACAGTTTTTTCGTATGCCAATAACATAAACACCAAAGAAGGTGGAACACATCTGACCGGATTTCGGGCAGGGCTCACAAGAACGATCAACAACTACGCCCTTGCAGCAGTGAACAGTCAGTCAAAAAAGGGGCAAAAGATAGCGATTAGCGGTGAGGATGTTAGAGAAGGCCTTACTGCAGTTGTAAGCGTAAGGCTCAGAGACGCCCAGTTTGAGGGTCAGACAAAGACAAAGCTCGGAAACAGCAATGTGAAAGGCCTCGTAGAGGCCTTAGTGAATGAGAAACTCGGTACCTTTTTCGAAGAAAACCCTGGGATAGCGAAAAGCATAGTTGAAAAGGTTCAAGAGGCAGCTAGAGCAAGGGAGGCAGCCCGCAAAGCGCGGGAGCTGACTCGGAGGAAGAGCGCCCTTGAGGTGACGTCGTTACCAGGGAAGTTGGCAGATTGTCAAGAAAAAGATCCTGCATTGAGTGAGTTATTCCTTGTCGAGGGTGATTCTGCAGGCGGTTCGGCAAAGCAGGGCAGGGATAGGAGAAACCAAGCAGTGCTGCCACTGAAAGGTAAGATTCTCAATGTCGAAAAGGCGAGGCTGGACAAGATCCTTCGTAATCAAGAAATAGGATGTATGATCACTGCCTTGGGTACTGGGGTTGGAGAAGAGGACTTTTCTATCGAGAAGCTACGATACCACAAGATCATTATTATGACAGATGCTGATGTGGATGGCGCGCACATACGAACGCTTCTCCTCACATTCTTTTACAGATATTTTCCAGCACTTATTGAGAAAGGCAACATTTTTATCGCACAGCCGCCTCTCTACAAGGTAAAAGAGCTCAGGAAGAAAGAGTCTCTTTATCTTAAGACAGAGGCAGAGTTAGAGGAATTTATTTTGAACAATGGCGTCAGGGAGGCCTTTATAGTAGGCAAAGATGGTGAGATACGTGGCCAAGAACTGAAATCCTTGGTGGAAAAAATAGTGAGGTTTGAAGAGCTATTAGGAAGGCTTGCTCGCGGTTCCTCGGATAAGGAGGTACTTAGGACGTTGATATTTGAAGACCTGATAACTGCTGACACACTAAGGAACCAGGAACAGCTACAGAAGGCACTGGATTGCCTGGTTAAGAAGCATCAACCTTCTGAGTTGTTTGGTGGCGATGATGAGTATGAAATAGAAAAGGACCATGATAACAACTGTTTTCTGGCCACTTACACCTCAAAGAAGGATGGGTATGTGAGAGAGACTATAATAGACCTTGACATGGTTACGAGTGCAGAGTTCAGAGAGTCCAAACTCATTTCAGAAAAGATCCGTGCGGCAGCGCCGTTGCCGATAGAGCTGATGCTGGGTAAAGAGGGCAAGACGATTCAAAGCTATGTCGAACTCAAGGATTGCATTTTTGAACACGGAAGAAAGGGTATAGTAGTCCAGCGGTTTAAAGGCCTTGGGGAGATGAATCCAGATCAGCTATGGGAGACAACAATGAACCCTGAGACAAGGACTTTGCTTAAGGTCCAGATTGAGGACGCTATCGAGGCAAACGAGATTTTCAATATCTTAATGGGAGATGAGGTTGAACCACGAAGACAATTTATTTCAGAGAATGCCTTGAACGTGCGCAACCTTGATATCTAATTAGGTAGATTCAGCGGACGCTAGAAGCGGATCCGCCAGAGGTAGCCTACGCCCAAAGAGGAAAGGATCATGCAGGTCCAAGAGATAAGCGTAACTATCGAAGAAGAAATGAAAAAGTCCTATTTGGACTATTCTATGAGTGTCATTATAGGAAGGGCTCTTCCTGACGTCAGAGATGGGCTCAAGCCAGTGCATAGACGTGTCTTGTACGCTATGTACGAACAGCGAAACCTATGGAACCGTCCCTACCGCAAGTCTGCAAGGATAGTCGGAGAGGTGATAGGTAAATACCATCCGCATGGCGACGCATCTGCCTATGATACGCTGGTAAGAATGGCCCAAGACTTTTCAATGCGGTATCCACTAATCGATGGCCAAGGTAACTTCGGATCAGTCGATGGAGATCCTCCTGCAGCTATGCGGTATACAGAAGTGCGTTTAGCACCTCTGGCGGGTGAACTTTTGGAAGACCTTGAAAAAGACACAGTAGCTTTTAGGCCCAACTACGACGAGTCACTTACAGAGCCAGTCGTACTGCCAACCAAGGTCCCGAACCTGCTCATGAACGGTTCTTCGGGCATCGCTGTGGGTATGGCGACAAACATTCCGCCTCACAATCTATCTGAACTCATGGATGCCCTTATTGCAATTATTCGAGATCCTGACTGTTCACTTGAAGAGTTAATGAACTACATCCCTGGTCCAGATTTTCCTACCGGTGGTTTCATTTATGGCAAAGAAGGGATCGTTGAGGCCTACAGAACAGGCAAAGGAATCCTCCAGCTTCGAGCGCGTGCCCTGATCGAGAAACATCCCAGAACCGGCAAAGAGAGCATCGTTGTAACCGAGATTCCCTACATGACTAATAAGGCCAAGCTCGTGGAGCGCATAGCAGAGCTTGTGAGAGATAAAAAGATAGAGGGAGTGTCTGATCTTAGAGACGAGTCGGACAAAGATGGAACAAGGATCGTGTTGGACCTGAAAAGGGATGCTGATGCTAATGTAATTCTCAATCAACTGTACAAAAACACACCGCTTCAGACCTCCTTTGGGGTGATTAATTTGGCCCTTGTGAACAATCAGCCAATGGTGTTGCCTCTCAAAGATCTTTTGAAGCAGTTCTTAGACTTCCGTAAGACCGTTGTCACCAGGCGATGCATGTTTGACCTGCGGAAAGCGGAAGAAAGGGCTCACATATTGGAGGGGTTGAGAATAGCTCTGGACAACCTCGATCAAGTCATAGCTACCATTAGGTCATCTTATGATCCTGAGAGTGCCAGAGCTCGGTTGATGGAGCAGTTTGGATTGAGCCAGGTACAGGCACAGGCGATACTCGATATGCGTCTGCAGAGATTGACAGCGCTGGAAAGGGATAAGCTACTGGATGAGTATAGTCAGCTAATAAAAGAGATATCAAGGCTTAAGGAGATCCTATCCAACGAGCGATTGATCTATCAAATCATTGAAGAAGAATTTTCCTACCTCAAGCAAACCTACGGTGATCAGAGAAGAACCGAGATCATTGAGAGCGCTGAAAAGATCGAACCAGAGGATCTCATTGCAGAAGAGGATATGGTAGTTACGGTCTCGAATACAGGTTACATCAAGCGAAATCCTGTCAGTATTTACAGGGCGCAGCAGAGGGGCGGCAAGGGTAAGACCGGGATGGGAACCAAGGAGGATGACTTTGTAAGCAAGCTGTTCGTAGCATCCACACACAGTTTTGTCCTGGTTTTTACCACAGGTGGGAGGGTGTACTGGCTCAAGGTCCATGAAGTGCCGCAAGGGGGTCGGCTGTCAAAAGGAAAGGCCATTGTGAATCTGGTCAATCTCAAGCCTGGGGAAAAGATTAGCGCCCTCCTGCCGGTCAGAAATTTTGTCGATCAAGGCTACATTGTGATGGCGACAAAGGCAGGTGTTGTAAAGAAGTCAAGGTTGTCTGCTTTTAGCCGTCCCCGCTCAGATGGGATCAAGGCAATAAAGATGGATGAAGGCGACGAACTTATAGCTGCAGAGCTTACAGATGGCCGAAAAGACATTGTCCTGGGAACTCGTGAAGGTCAAGTTATAAGGTTTTCAGAAGAGCAGGTAAGGCCTATTGGGCGGGGTGGTAGAGGGGTTCAAGGCATACGACTACGAGATGGCAACATCGTGGTTGGGATGGAGGTCGTAGAGCCCGGTGCAACGCTACTTACAGTAACTGAAAACGGATATGGAAAACGGACTCCAACCGAGGAGTACAGAAGACAGTCGAGGGGTGGTATTGGTATCATAACTATTAAGACCGATGAACGGAACGGAAAGGTCGTCGCCATGAAGCAGGTAAGCGACGATGACGAACTGATGATTGTCTCGAACAAGGGGAAGATTATCCGTATCAGATCAGGTGACATATCGATTATAGGTAGGAACACAAAAGGGGTGAGACTCATCAGTCTTGAAAAAGACGAAAAGGTGGTCAGTTTGGCCAAAGTTGAAGAAAAGGATTCAGAAAACGGAAATGCCTTGTGAGACGATTATTACCTCTGTACTGCCTCCTCTCCTTGTCCTCTATTACTGCTGGTGTAGGTGCAATTGTTGGAGGCTGTACTTTCGATCCAGAGGACGCTGCCTACAGGAAAGCGCACACCTATTGGGAGAGGCAGGACTACACGCGTGCTGTTGATGCCTATGAAGGTTTTGCTAGGCGCTACCCCAAGAGCAGTAGGGCCCCCACAAGTCTCCTAAAAGCAGCTGTTATTTCGTGCTACTATCTCCAGGATCCCTATAGAGCAATCGAGCTCAATGAACTTCTTGTCAGCGAATATCCAGACAGCCGTTCTGCTCTTGAAGCAAAGTGGAATGTGGCCCGCCTCTATGAGGAAGTTGGTGACTATGCAAAGGCAATCAAATACTATAGCGGGCTTTTGGAAAAGCAGGCTCTTTCTCCCTCCCAGCGCTGTGAGTGCAGGTACAAGGTAGCACGATGCTACTTTTTGCAAGGCGATTTGGACAATGCCCTTGTGATGTATAACAAGGCTGTGGTAGAAGGTGCGACATGTGAGAATATAGACAAGGCAGCGTACCATGTCGGCTATGTGAGATACCTCAAAGGCGATATCAAAGGCGCCCGGCAGAGCCTACAGGAGTTTCTGGGCCGCTTTCCAGATAGCTCGTGGAAATGCGATGCTATGATATACCTTGCCAGGTGTTATGAGAGGCTCAATGAGCCTGCAAAAGCAAAAGCGACCTACCGCAAGATTGCAGATCAATGCCCGGATAGAGTAATAGATAAGGGAAGAGCCGAACCCAGCCGCGATACCAAAACCAAGCGCAAGGGGGTGCGGTCTGAAAGGCCTAGGAGTAAAAAGCGCTCAAGATGATCGACCTGTATCAGGGCGTCCAAGATCTGCGCACTCCAGTATTTCGAGTGTAGAGCGAGAGCGCTTAACCTCGCTGAAGTCAGGCTCCGCCTAGATAGTAGTTAGAGAGCTGAGATGCCTATGTGGTCGGTGCTTTTTGTCTGTACAGGTAATCTTTGCAGGAGTCCAATGGCAAAAGCACTTCTTGAGTTCCTCTTGAGACAGAATGGACGAACAGACGTAGAGGTCGACTCAGCTGGCACATGGGGCTGTCAAGGAGAAGAAATGGCACCACTTGCACGTCAAGTTCTGATGGAGGCAGGAATTGACCCTGGCCCTCACAGTGTCAAGCGGGTGGACCATGAGCTCGTGAAACGCCATGAGCTTATAGTGGTTATGGAAAAGGCCCACCAGGAAGAAATCGTACGGCTCTACCCAGAGGCTTGCGAGAAGGTAGTACTTCTCGGCTCCTTTTCTGGAGAGAGACTTTTCAACGATGTGGCCGACCCATATGGAGGGGACTTGATTGAGTATAGGAGGTGCTTTGAGCAGGTGAAGCATTTGGTGGATTCATTGTATAGAAGTGTTCTGCGTCTTGATCTCCCAGGAGAAGATAGCAAAGCCGTGGAGGTTGTAGAAGCCTGTCAAAAGAACTAGTAATAGAATAGTAGGTAAGCGGGATGTCTGCCGGGCAACCTCTTGCAAAAAGGTCAGGAAATCATGGGGTTAATTACCAGGTCTTTGCCCGCCTGTTTCGAAATATCTGTTTGGAACACGTGCAGCCCGTTAGCGATGTTCAAGTAGAGAAGTTCTATGCATATACTGTCGAGCTCCTCGAATGGAATAAGGCAATAAACCTTACAAGGATTGTTGACTTGGAGCGTATTATTATCGAACACTTCCTTGACTCGCTGGCACTGGTTCCGTTCTTGCTTGGTGCTACGACCGTGATAGACGTTGGCAGCGGTGCAGGCCTTCCGGGCATACCTCTCAAGATAGTTTTGCCAAAGTTGAGGCTTTGGCTCGTAGAGGCAAGGAGAAAAAAAGCAGCGTTTCTTGATCACGTGGTGAGAAGGCTTGAGTTAAGGGATACCGTAGTCTGCCCGTGCCGGTTTGAAGACTTGGTTCAAAGGTGGCAGGGTGGTGTGGAGAGAGTAGACGCTGTGACAAGCCGGGCCGTTTTCAGGGCTTATGATATGATTGCTGCGGCCAGCATACTAGTACGGCCAGGAGGATGGGTATTGGTACTTGGAGGCCGGCATATGAAAGCTGCGGCTGCCCAGTGCCTGGAGAGAGGGACATGTAGTAGCACTGTGCTTGTGCCATATGAATTGCCAAAGATGAAGAGGCTAAGGTACATTCTGGTGGTGGAGAAGAGCTAAGTGGAACAAGTTTGCCGACGCTAGCATTGGACCGCGATTTGTTGCTGTGTTGAAAATGTTTCACGTGAAACATTCGCTTCAGCAGAGGTGCATTACTCTGTTAGCTTGGTTACCTCAAGCAAGATCATGCGTGCTGTAGGGGGCAAGCCAAAAAAATTCTCGAAGACGCACTTGTAAAGAGAGCCAACTTATGATAAAAACAACAGCCCAAATCTCCCCACAAGGTGCTTGAAGGACACCCGAGTTCCTTCGATCTGGTATGGGAAGCGTCATATCGATTGCGAATCAAAAGGGTGGTGTCGGGAAAACTACTACAGCAGTTAACCTTGCGGCTTCCCTTGCCATAGCGGAGAGGCGCACATTGCTCATAGACATTGATCCGCAGGGAAACTCAACGAGTGGGCTTGGCATAGCAAGAAATAGTCTTGCGTTTACTGTTTACGACGTCTTGATTGGGAGGGCCTTAGTAAAGGATGTGCTTCAGGCCACAGAGCTGGCATTTCTTGAGCTTTTGCCGGCCAACACAGAGCTCATAGGCGCAGAGATTGAATTGGTCGGGGTAGAGGGTCGGGAGCTCCTTTTAAAAAAAGCTATTGCAGACATACGTGGCCGCTATGAATTTGTAATAATTGATTGTCCCCCATCGCTGGGACTTCTTACGGTGAATTCCCTTGTTGCATCAGATGCGGTGCTTATTCCAATTCAGTGCGAATACTACGCTATGGAAGGCCTTGGTGAGCTTATGAAGACCATTAGGCTCATAAGATCGACACTCAACCCGAGACTGGACATCAAGGGCATTTTGTTTACCATGTTTGACGCGCGCAATAATTTGTCTCATCAAGTGGCAGACGAGGTGAGGAGGTACTTCCCTGACAAGATCTTTCGCACCGTGATTCCTAGGAATGTGAAAATAAGCGAATCCCCCAGTCATGGGAGGCCTGTGTTGCTCTACGATATTGGTTGCAAAGGATCAGCAAGTTACCTCGAGCTGACAAAGGAGATACTGTTTCATTAACCTCATAACAAGCAAGGACCAGCTAGGTATGACCAAACGGCCTGCGCTAGGTAAAGGGCTCGGCGCACTCCTTCCGATGGTTGACGGTAATAATCTGAGTACAGGAGTTTTATACTGCAACATAAACGATATCGAGCCGAATCCAGATCAACCCAGAACGGTCTTTGATCCACAGGGTCTTGAGGCCCTTGCCGAAACCATTCGTGCGAGGGGAATTTTGCAACCGCTGTTGGTGAGAAGAAAGGGTACGCGATACGAACTTGTTGCTGGTGAGCGAAGATTGAGGGCTGCAAAGATCGCTGGTGTGGAGAAGATACCTATAGTAATTGTCGATGTCGATGCACGAGACCGGTTGGAATTATCTCTCCTTGAAAATATCCAGAGAGAGGATTTGAACCCCATAGAGGAAGCACAGGCATATAAGACCATGCTGGACCGGTTGGGTTTGACTCAAGAAGAACTGGCGAGCAAGTTGGGGGTTGACAGGTCCTCAGTGGCGAATATGATTCGTCTTTTGTCGTTACCTGAAGATGTCAAGAAAGAGATCTCGAGCGGGAGACTCACAGCAGGCCACGGTAGGGCACTGTTGGCGCTAGGTCGGGAAGACTTACTCAATAGGGTGTGCGAGGAGGTCAAGCAGAAGAAACTCTCTGTGCGAGAGACAGAGGAATACGTAAGGAAGTTGAGAGGAGAGGCAGAGCCTAAGCGTAGTGGTTACAAGGAGCCAACAAGAGATCTTGAAATAGCACGACTTGAAGAAGAGCTGTGCAAGTGTTACGGAACAAAGATACGAATAGTGCAACAGGGCAGAGGCGGCAGCATCCACATCAGTTTCTACTCAATGGAAGACCTTGACAGGTTGTGTTCGTTGCTCATGCGATAGGCTGGCTGTTAGGACAGTACTGAGGTTCCGCAAGGGGGGCAGTAGATGGAACAGGTGATGCCAAATTGGACCTTAGCTATACAAGCAGTTATATTTTTGCTATCTCTCCTGGTGATCAAGAAATTGATTATCGATCCCATATCCGGGCTTCTCAGAGACAGAACCATGAGGATCGAAGGTACCGAACAAGAGGCCCGGCGCCTTGCCCAAGAAGCGCAGGGACTGGATGCAGCGTACCAGAGCAAGCTCCAGGAAGCCCGCGCCAAGGCAGCGGCCCTGCGCCACGAAGCCCGGCAACAAGCATTGACACAGGAGAAGGAGATTCTTTCACAGGGCAGGGAAAAGGCCCACAAGGTCCTCGAAGACATCCGTAGCGAGATTGAGGCTGAGCGTGCGCGGGCGCGAGCTGTACTTCGAGAACAGGCCAGGGAGCTTTCAGTGCTATTGACAGAGAAGGTGCTAGGGAGAAAGGTGCAGTGAAACGAGCGATGATTGGAGGGTTGACGGCTATTCTTGTATTGTGCATTGCTGGTATGGTCATGGGGTCGGAAGGTGAGGGCGGAGGTAGTGCACATGGGGCAAGATTTGGCAAGGCAGAAATTTTCCAAATAGTAAACTTCATTTTATTGTTGATCCTATTGCTGTATGCGTATAGAAGGTATGCTGGTGGAGGATTCGAAAAGAGAAGCCACCACATCAAAATGGCCATAGAAGAAGCGCAGCAGGCAAAACGCAGGGCAGAGGCCCAATATCAGGAGTATCGTTCCCGATTGGAGAAGGTCGACAAGGACATCGCAGAGATACTGGAAAAGGCGCAACAGCAAGGAGCCAAGGAGCACGAACAGATTCTCAGCGAGGCCCGCGCTCAGGCAGAAAAGATGCTACACCAGGCAGAATTGACTGCTCGACAAGAAGTGGCTTACGCCAAACAACAACTCCGCGAAGAGACCGTTGCCCTGGCCGCGCACATGGCCTTGGAGGTACTCAACAACATAGTAACACAAGAAGATCATGCTCGGCTGGTAGATACATATGTGAAGAAGCTGGGGGAGATAAATTGAAAGAGGAAACAATCGGAAGGCGCTACGCGAAAGCTCTCATTGCTATTGGTAAGGAACAAGGCAAACTCGAAGAGATCCGGAACGATCTTTCGAAGGTCGTCAATCTCTTCAATGAGGCAGAACTGTTTCGCCGTGTCACGTGTGACCCTGTCTATGGGAAGGCCAGAAGGAAGAAGGTCCTCGAGGAGGTCTTGCAACGATTAGGCATCGGTCCTGTGTGCAAGAGCTTATGCTCACTCTTGATCGATAAAGAACGAATGCGCTACGTGCCCGCGGTGCTTGATGCCTACACAAAGCTTGAGGACGAGGTTGCGGGTCGAGTACGAGCGAAACTGTTGAGCGCGTATTCGCTCCCTGAAGATACAGTGAAATCGATCGGGGAGGCCCTGGAACGCCGACTTGGCAAGCAAGTGGTTGTTGATACGGAGATCGATAGAAGTTTGATAGGGGGCGTGATTTGCAAGGTGAATGGTATGGTGTTCGATGGAAGCGTTCGGACCCAGATCGAGGCACTACAATCAACATTAAGAGGGGAGTAAGCCGTGGCAGTAGGAATCAGAGCAGACGAGATTAGTGAGATTATCAAACAGCAAATTGCAGATTACGAACGCAAGGTCGAGTACAGCGAAACAGGGATCGTCCTGTCGGTGGGCGATGGTATCGCCCGCATCTATGGGCTAGAGAAGGCGATGGCAGGCGAGCTGGTGGAGTTCCCTGGCAAGCTTTATGGCATGGTGCTCAACCTAGAAGAAGACAACGTGGGGGTCGCGGTGCTCGGGGAGGTTACGCATATCAAAGAAGGAGATGTGGTCAAAAGGACAGGAAGAATCGTTGAGGTGCCTGTTGGCAAGAGCGTGATTGGAAGGGTTGTCAATCCCCTTGGCCAGCCATTGGATGGGAAAGGGCCCATCGAGTACAAGGAGACCCGACGCATAGAGCTTAAGGCCCCTGGTATCGTAGTGCGAAGGCCCGTGAAAGAGCCTCTGCAGACAGGACTCAAGGCGATCGATTCAATGATCCCCATAGGGAGGGGACAACGAGAACTTATCATTGGGGACCGCCAGACAGGGAAAACAGCCTTAGCACTCGACACTATTATCAACCAAAAGGATACACATAACACCGATCAGCCAGTGTACTGTTTTTACGTGGCCATTGGGCAGAAGCAGTCCACGGTCGCTCAGGTCGTGGACAAGCTGGAAAGTTATGGCGCAATGGACTACACAGTGGTTATTAGTGCGACAGCCTCAGAGCCTGCCCCTCTCCAGTTCATCGCACCGTATAGCGGGTGCACGATGGGCGAGTACTTCCGTGACAACGGGATGCATGCCCTCATTATTTATGACGATCTGTCTAAGCACGCTGTAGCCTACCGCCAGTTGAGTCTCTTGTTACGAAGGCCGCCAGGAAGAGAAGCATACCCAGGGGACGTCTTCTATCTGCATTCCAGGCTCCTAGAACGAGCTGCAAAGATGAACGACAAATATGGAGGCGGATCCCTTACCGCGCTTCCTATCATCGAGACACAGGCAGGTGACGTATCAGCGTATATACCCACAAACGTTATTTCAATTACCGATGGACAGATATACCTAGAAACCGATCTTTTTTACTCTGGCGTTCGACCGGCCATCAGCGTGGGGCTGTCGGTCTCTCGAGTCGGCGGCAATGCCCAAATAAAAGCCATGAAGCAAGTGGCTGGCTCGCTACGACTCGATCTGGCTCAGTATCGGGAAATGGAGGCCTTTGCACAATTTGGGTCTGACCTTGACAAGGCAACGCTCGCTCAGCTAGAGCGAGGCAAGCGCCTCGTAGAAATACTCAAACAGCCGCAGTACGCACCCCTTCCGGTGGAAAAGCAGATAGTGATTATTTATGCGGCAACCAATGGCTATGTCGACGGGTATCCTGTTGAGGCGCTTGCCAAGTACGAGCAAGAGCTCTACGGATTCATCGAATCAAAGCATCCGGAGATATTCGCAGAACTCAAAGAGAAGAAGGCCATAAGCGATGAGTTCTCGGCAAAGCTCAACAAGGTGCTCGATGAGTTTAAGGCCGTCTTTGTGGTTCAGTAAGATAGCTACCTCTGATGAGGTAAGGGTTCTGCGGGGTATTCACCATGGCAACGCTACGCGATATTCGACGAAGAATCAAGAGCGTCAAGAAAACCTCACAAATTACCAAGGCGATGCAGATGGTAGCAGCGGCTCGCCTCAGAAGGATGCAGGAGCACCTTGGGAATGCACGACCATACGCAGACCGGATGACAGAGGTTATCGCAGGGATCTCTTCAGGGATAGATACGTCACGGTATCCGTTGCTGGAGGAGCGTGAGGAGCCTCGACGGCTTCAGGTCGTTGTGGTCAGCACCGATCGTGGGTTGTGCGGCGGTCTCAACACGAACTTGTTTCGTAAGGTCGAACAGTTTCTCAAGGAGCGTCGCCAGCAGTACAGGGATATTGAGTTTTACCTCATTGGACAGAAGGCGAGAGATTACTTCAAGCGCCGAGACATCCCCATCAAAGCATCCAAGACCCACGTGCTCACGGGAAGGGCACAGTTCGATACTGTAGTGCCCATTGCGAAGGAGCTTATGGATTCCTTCCTTGCTGGCCAGGTCGACGAGGTGGGAATATTTTTTAATTGGTTTCACTCGGTACTCGTACAACGCGTCAACTATCAAACGCTCCTGCCCATACAACCTGAAGACACTGGTAGCAGAGGGGCAGGAGAATCTGTGGAATATATTTATGAACCAACGAGGGATGAGATCCTCGCTCGGCTTTTTCCACGTTTTATCGAGGTCAAGCTCTACCGAATCTTCCTGGAAGCACAGACCAGTGAGTTTGCGGCCAGGATGCGTGCCATGGATTCTGCAACGAGCAATGCCCTAGAAATGATCGACCGGCTAACCTTGTCGTACAACAGGGCCAGACAGGCAGCGATCACGAAAGAACTCATGGATATCGTGAACGGTGCCGAGGCCTTGCGCTATCAATAAATCGAGAGGTGATTGGAGTCACGCGCGAAAGGAGTCAGAGACATGAACATGGGGAGAATCTCTCAGGTAATCAGTGCTGTGGTAGATGTTGAATTTGAACCAGGAAAGTTACCGCCTATTTACAATGCGCTGAAGGTGACGAATCCTGCCATTGACAATCGCGAGTGGAACCTGGTCCTGGAGGTTGCTCAACACCTTGGAGAGAATACAGTGCGCTGTATCGCTATGGATTCATCCGAGGGACTTGTACGAGGGATGCCTGTCATTGATACAGGAGAGGTTATTACCATGCCGGTCGGTAGGGAGGTATTGGGTCGAATCCTCAATGTGATTGGAGAACCAGTGGATGAAGGCGAGCCTGTCGTGACAGCCAAACGCTATCCCATTCATCGTCCCGCACCTGCGTTCGTAGAGCAAGACACTACTGTTGCGGCGCTTGAGACCGGCATCAAGGTGATCGACCTGCTCGAACCATACGCGCGTGGTGGGAAGATCGGGTTGTTCGGTGGTGCTGGTGTGGGGAAAACCGTTATCATCATGGAACTCATCCATAATATCGCAGTTCACCACGGAGGTTTTTCGGTTTTCGGTGGTGTGGGCGAGAGGACACGAGAGGGAAATGATCTCTGGCTCGAGATGAAGGAATCAGGGGTAATAGAAAAGGCAGCCCTTGTGTATGGCCAGATGAACGAACCGCCAGGAGCTCGAGCGCGCGTAGGGCTGTCTGCGCTGACGGTTGCAGAGTACTTCCGAGACGAAGAAGGTCAGGACGTGCTTTTGTTTATTGACAATATTTTCAGGTTCACCCAGGCAAACTCGGAGGTCTCTGCGCTCCTGGGTCGAATGCCCTCTGCTGTAGGATATCAGCCCACGCTCTCGACAGACTTGGGCGAGTTGCAGGAACGGATCACCTCGACCAAGAAAGGGTCCATTACCTCTGTTCAGGCAATCTATGTGCCTGCAGATGACCTCACCGACCCTGCTCCAGCGACGACGTTTGCCCATCTTGATGCAACTACGGTCTTGTCACGACAGATTGCTGAGCTGGGAATTTACCCTGCCGTGGATCCGCTTGATTCGACGTCGCGAATCCTCGACCCAAATGTAGTCGGCTGGGAACACTACAGAGTTGCGCGTGAAGTCCAGAAAGTACTCCAGCGGTACAAGGACCTACAGGATATTATCGCCATTTTGGGTATGGACGAGCTCTCAGAGGAAGACAAAGTGCTTGTGGCAAGAGCACGCAAGATACAACGATTCCTCAGTCAACCGTTTTTTGTAGCAGAGGCATTTACCGGAACACACGGCAGGTATGTCAAGCTCGAGGACACGATTAAGGGGTTTAAGGAGATACTCGAAGGAAGGCATGACGAACTTCCGGAGCAAGCCTTTTACATGGTTGGTCCTATCGAGGAGGCCATAGAGAAAGGTAAGAAGCTCCTTGGGTAGTCTCTAATGCACTGCAGGGTAGTGTTACCTCGATGATTACGATGGGCAATCTCGATTGCAACGAATCATAAGGAGAGTTGTGATAATGGCTGAGACCTTTCAGCTCGAAATTGTTACTCCTGAACGTACTATATTTAGTGGACCAGCTGAGGAACTCGTCGCCCCAGGAGTCCTCGGTGAATTTGGGGTCTTGCCTGGACACGCCAATATGTTAGCCGAGCTAGGTATAGGGTGTGTACGATATAAAAGCGAGGGAAACGAATTTCTCCTGGCGGGCAGCGGAGGATTTGCTGAAGTTACAGGAGAGCGAGTGACAGTACTCCTGGATCGTGCCTTGTTCAAGGACGAGATTCTGGTTGAAGAGACCCACAACGAGCTAACGACCCTCAAGCATGACGAGCCTTCCCCAGAAGACGAGCGTTACGGCCAATGGAAGCAGTCGCTTCAATGGCTGGAGTTGTGCCTCAAGCTTGCCGGCGATACCGGCCTCAGGAGATAGACGGATGTCGTTACGGGGAGGCGCAACGTTATTTCCTCGCTCTGTAGAGCGTTGTTCGTGAAAAACGGAGGCGTATGCAAGAGCCTCGTGAGCGGTTGTGCTTTGCCCTTGATGTGCCTGCCATTGACAAGGCCCTGGACTACGTACAGCTGCTTTCTCGGGACGTAGGTATCTTTAAGGTTGGACTCGAACTTTTCCTCAGAGAAGGTCCTCAATGTATCGAAGCTGTCAGGTCCTCGGGTGCTCAAAAGATATTCCTTGACGTCAAGTTGTTTGATATACCGAGGACTGTCCGCAGCGCTTGCCAGGCGGCAGCAGCACTCGATGTTGATTTTGTCTCTGTACATGTCGAAGGACTCAGTAGTGCTGCACAATGGCGTCTTGAATCCACGCCTGCCAAACCAGTCATGCTGGGTGTGACGCTTCTTACGAGTATAGGAGCTAAGGACCTTCCTTCCTTAGGGTATCGTTTCGATCTTTGCCCACGCGATATCGTGCTCTTGAGGGCTGAATTGGCCAAGGCCGCAGGATGCACAGGAGTGGTATGTGGAGCAGGAGAGATAGCCTCTGTGCGGGCTCGTTGCGGTCCTGATTTTGTTATCCTTACGCCTGGCATACGGCCGCAGTGGGCGTCGGTCAGCGGAGACGACCAGCAGCGGGTAGTTTCCCCTTACCAGGCAATCGTAGAGGGAGCAGACTATATCGTTGTGGGAAGGCCCATTCGGGATGCCGATGATCCAGTGCTGGCTGCGCGCAAAGTGTGCGAGGAGATTTCCCAGGCCCTGAAGCAGATTGGCAAGAGCTAGCCGTTTCCCTCGGGATCGTTGTTGGAGGGCCCCGGCACGGTCAAGATGCAAGGGAATGGCCTGTCGTTGCACCTCGAGAGTGTTCCACTATATCGAGAAAATACCGATGAAAGCGATCGTCAGGCGTGAGTTCAGGATGAAAGCACAAGGCAAGGAGCTTTCCCTGTTGCACAGCCACAGGTTGATCTTGATAGGAGGCGAGGATTTGTACCTTTGATCCCACACGGACGATCTGGGGGGCACGAATGAAGATTGCGCGAAATTGCTCCGCAGGGCAGTCATGGTTAAGAAGAGGAACAGGGAGTGAGAGTTCGAAGCTGTGCACCTGTCTGCCATATGCATTTCTTTTGACATCTATGTCCATGAGATCTAGGGAAAGACCCTCCTTACCGTCGACTTTTTTTGCCATCAATATAAGGCCTGCGCAGGTACCGAACACAGGGATTCCACGCAGTGCCATCTCGCGAATGGGCTCCCATAACCCATATACGTGGGCAAGACGCCGCTGTGCTGTGGTCTCCCCTCCAGGCAATATCACGCCGTCTATCCCCTGAAGATCATTTGGCAGGCGCACTTCACAGACCGAAACACCGAGGCGTTGCAGGATCTGCGAATGTTCTTTAAAAGCACCTTGGAGTGCGAGTACACCAATGTTCAGCATAGGTGATGGGATGGGATATAACCTTTGAGTTGTTAAAGCATTTCGAGATCGCTTGTCACCAGCCACGGACAGCGAGCCGCTCAGTGTCTGTAAGCCGGGCAGCTTCTCGTCCCCTCATAGGAACACCGAGTCCTCGGGAGACCCGAGCAAGGAGTGCTGGATCGTCGAAATGCGTAGTAGCCTCGACAATTGCTTTCGCACGGGCAGCAGGATCGCTCGACTTGAAGATCCCTGACCCTACGAAGATGCCATCAGCGCCTAATTGCATCATAAGGGCAGCGTCAGCAGGAGTTGCTATGCCGCCTGCGGCAAAATTGACTACAGGGAGTTTTCCCGTCTTGGCAACTTCTGCAACGAGTGTGTAAGGAGCCCCCAACTCCTTGGCTGCGGCATAGAGTTCATCTTCTCGCAAGGACTGGAGCCATCGTATTTGGGACTGAACCTTGCGCATATGACGGACCGCTTCTACGATGTCTCCAGATCCTGCCTCACCTTTGGTTCGGATCATAGCTGCGCCTTCTGCAATACGACGCAAGGCTTCTCCGAGGTCACGGCACCCACAGACAAAAGGGACCTTGAAGGCGTGCTTGTCTATGTGGTGCTGCTCGTCGGCAGGGGTGAGCACCTCTGATTCGTCAATATAATCTACTTCAAGGGCCTCGAGGATTTGAGCCTCTACGAAATGGCCGATCCTTACCTTGGCCATTACAGGAATAGTGACAGCCTCTTGGATTCTTATGATAACTTCAGGATCTGCCATTCGGGCAACGCCACCCTCGGCGCGAATATCTGCAGGCACCCTTTCTAAGGCCATGACCGAGCAAGCCCCAGCATCCTCTGCTATCTTGGCTTGGTCTGGTGTGGTAACATCCATGATGACCCCGCCTTTGAGCATCTGAGCGAGGCCCTTTTTTGCTTCCCAGGTTCCAGTCTTTATTTCCATATGATGTCTCACCTTCCTTGGTAGCGTTAGGCAGCACTATTCACAAAAAAAAGATGGTATCGCCTCATTAGATACCAGAAACCCTTTCTAGGGGTCAATAGAAAGACCCAAACGAATACGTGGGGCCGAGAGTCCTTCTCTGTCCTTTAGACCTCTTGGATCGATACGTTAGAGCCAGTAGAGGAACCTTCTGCATCTTGGACAAATCTCGAGTCCTTGATTTTCCTTGGACTGCTGAACGAACAGCGTCGGAAGCTGAAGAAAGCACCCATAACAGACGCCGTTGTTTACCGGTGCAAGGGCTCGACCAAACTTTGCAAACAGTTTATCGTAGTGTGCGAGTGTCTCAGGGGGAATTTGCTCCCGTATCGAATCACGAGCCTGAACAAGTGATTTGCGATTTTTGATCACAAAACCAAGGTCTTGTTCTTCAGCAGCCAATTCCTCTTCGGACGCCTCTTTTATCATAATATCGAGATCGTGCAGTTTGATCAGCAGCTCCAAATCCTTGTGCATCGTTTTAGGTCCTTGCCGTGCGAGTGAAATGCTCCTCGTGCGATGAGAGGGTGTGTGGTAGCGTCTCTAGTGCATGCGTACGAGAGATACCGATGTTCGTAGCGTCCTCTGTTTACTCACATGCCAGTATCCATGGCCCCCAGGTTCTCGAGGAATTCTTGGGGTGTTTTTGACGCTCGCAAGGTCGAAACTTTTATCGGGTCGCTCGCGAGCCTTGCAATACTGCCCAGAAGGGGAAGGTAGAGGTTTGAAACCTCTCTGTGTGGCGCCACGAGCAGAAACAGTAAATGCACTTTTTTCCTGTCAATTGCCTGATAGTGGATCCCTTTCTGGGATACGCCACATGCGAGCATGAGCCGATCGACGATCAAAGACCTCCCATGAGGGATTGCCACACCGTTTCCCACCCCGGTGGAGCCCAGCGTTTCCCTTTTCTGGACCATTTCCAGGATTATGGCTTTTGACTCTTCCTTTAGGTCCAGGCTCCACACGAGTTCTTGTAGGACTGCTTCCTTTGTAGTGGCCTTGAGATTGAGATTGATATGTTGAGGCAAGAGAAGATCAGTCAGTTTCATTGTCACAGGGCATCGTTGTGTCTGTATAGTGTAACTTATACCAAATAGCCAACCCAAGGACAAGGGGTTCGAGGTAGTGTAACTGCCGCAGTTGGATGGAGCTGGAAGGAGACGTGTGTGTGGGGTCCATTTATTTTTTCCTGGAGCTCTGAAATAATTCTATCCTTTTTAAAAAGGATGCGGAGCCATGGGTGCCTAGGCAACGGAGGCACGAAGGGCATCATTGTCTAGAGAAGAGCACATCTTGTGGTGGGAGGATCTACGTGGAGAGGGCTTCAGGCACGAAGGGCATCAGGTACGTCCCTAAGAGGGTGGGGGTATGGGGGGGCCTCGTAGTAGCGAGTATAGTCTGTATTGCGAGTATATTTTATGGTTGCCATAAAATAGCTGCAACGGCGCCAACCCATGAACACCACATTCAGCAGGGGTCTGCGTCCCAAGGAAAGGCATGGTTTGCAAAAGGGGTCGACTTTTACCAGCAAGGAAGATATCAGGAGGCAATCTCTTGGATCTCCCGTTCTCTGCAGGTATACCAAGGATTGCACGAGTATCAAGAGTATTATCTCATTTGTGCCTATCGTCAGGCAGGTTCTTGTGAAAAAGCTATCGAACTGGCTTGTAGTTTTGAAACACGCTTTCCTGAGGGTGTGACGCGTGCCAGAGTGCTATTTGAGCAGGCCCAAGCCCAAGAAGCTTGTGGTCTTCTCGCAGCAGCAGCAGAGACCTACACGAGGCTTTTGCGCTACCTTGATGAACGTACCGATGTGGTGCAACTCAGCACGGTATACCTGAAGTATGCTGACACGCTGCTTGCTTTAGAAAGGCCAGAAGAAGCCCTGTCTGTCTACAGGCTTATACGAAGGCGCTGGCCACGTGCTTCTGAAGCTACGACAGCCAGGGCCCGGATCGTGACGATATATGAGCGCCAGCCGCACCTGAAGCCTGTTCAAGACAAGGATATTATCGAAGAGGCGCATCTGCTTTTGGCTGAGGGAGAGATTTCAAAGGCGCTCTCCCTGTTTCAAACAGTGCGCACGAAGCACGAGGAGTCCTCACTGCTTCTAGAGGCGTGTTACGGGGAGATTCAATGTCTTGTGCGTATGAACGCTTTGAGCGAGGCAGAAGAACAGGTGAGATTTCTGCTGCAGCATCATCCCCAGGCAAGGCAGACCTGCAAAGCCGCACTTCTTGTGGGTAAGCATTTCTGGCAGAAAGACAATATATCACAGACCCGCAGCATGCTTTCGCATATTACAAAGGCTGGGATAGATGACGAGGTTTCGGCACAGGCCAGCTACATCCTGGCAAGGACATATTTTGAGGAGGGAAGGCTCAACGAGGCAGCACGGAGGTTTAGGGATACAAGGCTACTGTTTGGAGATACGGTTTGGGGTAGGGAGGCGCTTTGGTATGAAGCTTGGACACGATATCTCGCCGGCGACCACACTGAGGCAGCAGCAGTGCTCAGCCTTGTGCAATCGCATGGGCCTGACTCCCACAGAGGTCCCAAGGCGGCCTATTGGACGGCACGTACGCTTGAGAGGATGGGGAACATCATCAAGAGTAGGATGATTTACGAAGCGATAGTGCGGCAGTACCCTGAAACATACTATCGTGTTCGGGCAGAGGAGCGCCTGGCAAAAGATCCCGGGGGCCGAAGGTGTCAGTACGCTGCAGATCCGCCGTTGAGTTTTCCTCCCTCGTTTGTGGAAGAACCACTGGTATGCAATGATGTGTCCCTTGTTGACTTGCTCGATGTGGGACTCACCGGAGATGCAATCGAACGGGCGGATCGTGCACGAGCAGAAGGGGTTTCGCCGTGTCCCGGACCTTTGGAGCTCCTTAAGGTGTACTATAGTGTGAGGGACTACGCCCGAGCGATCATTGCTGCACAGGAAGCACTCTCCAGGATACGAGCATATGAAGGCCCTTTGGTCAATGACGTTGAAAGGAGCTTGCTCGTTATGGCATACCCACTGTTCTATTGGGATCTGATAAAGAAATACGCCACTGAGCATGGACTCGATCCGTTTCTTGTTGCTGCAGTGATCCGGCAGGAAAGTCACTTTGTCGCAACGAGTATCTCACCAGTAGGTGCGATCGGTCTTATGCAGCTTATGCCAGCGACCGCAAACTATAGCGCCAATCTGTTGGGGATGCCGGGCCCAGATCTTGACCGCTTGAAGGATCCCCACATGAATATCAAGTTGGGAGTGAGGTTTCTCGCAGACCTTGCGAGCAGATACCGAAGAGACTGGGTGAAGGTATTAGCTGTATACAACGCAGGCCCTGAGGCAGTGCAGAAATGGGTGAAACGGGGGCTCTATACAGATGCAGATGAGTTTGTAGAAAGCATTACGTTCTCAGAGACGCAACATTACGTAAAGAAGGTGCTATTCAATTGGCGACGCTACAGGGAGCTCTATGCCGGGACGTCATCAGCCGGACAATGGTCCGTGGATGCTACCATGTATTCCAAGTACCTGCACGCACCGCTTCGTATGAGTTTACCGTTCGTGCCCTACCTTTATCCTACCTGTGCGTGTGTACCTGGGGCCAGGGTTCTGGCAGATCACACTTCTTAGGATGAGGGTGAGCGATCACCTTTCAAGCCAAGTTGGTCAGCAATGATCTCCTTCATGATCTCATCAGTGCCGCCGCCGATCCTTGTAAGTCGTATGTCGCGCCAATAGCGCTGTATAGGATACTCCATCATATAGCCATAGCCGCCATGAATCTGCAGGGCTTGATCAGCAACGCGGAATGCCATTTGGGCGGACAGGAACTTGACCATGGATATCTCTTTCACAGGATACTCCCCTTGTTGGAACTGCCAGGCGACATTATAGGTAAACTGGCGCATCGCCTCGATCTCTGCGGCCATTTCAGCAAGCCTATGCCGAATGACCTGAAACGAGGCAATGGGTCTTCCGAATTGGATTCGCTCATTGGCATATTTGAACGCGAGATCAAAGCAGACCTGTGCCCGGCCAACAGAGAATGCAGCAGCAACAATACGCTCGCCCTGGAGTTCCCACATGATATGGTGAAATCCTTTGCCCACCTCGCCAATCCTATTGGCATCGGGGACTCGGCAGTCTTCATAGAGAAGTTCAGCGGTATCTGAGCAACACATACCGACTTTTTTGAGCTTGCGAGCAACAGAAAATCCTGGGGTCCCTTTTTCTACGACAAACAGGGTAAAGCAGGGCTTGCTACCAGGGGAGTCAGTCCGAGCAACGGTGAGGACAAAATCTGCACGGCAGCCATTGGTAATAAAGGTCTTTGTGCCATTAAGTATCCACTCGTCTCCCACCTTGCGTGCCCTTGTCTGAATAGATGCCACATCAGAGCCAGCATTTGGTTCGGTAATCGCTAGCGCAGCGATCTTTTCTCCACGATTGGCTGGGACCAGAAAACGCCTTTTTTGTTCCTCTGTGCCGAACTTATAGATGGGCGGTGTTGCCATTCCGTTATGTACACCCACGGCCATCTGCAGACCAGCCATGCCACACCGGGCGAGTTCCTCTGCCAGGATAATGGAAAAGATAAAATCACACCCCTGGCCTCCGTATTCCTCAGGATACTGGAGTCCGAGGAACCCTAACTCTGCCATCCGCTTGAAGACCGAGGAGGGAAATTCTTCTTTTTCTTCCCACTCGTCTGCATGGGGAACGAGTTCCTTTTCCACGAATTTTCTCACGGTTTCCCTAAACAGTTCGTGTTCAGGAGTGAACATCGGATGTTTCATGCGGTTTCTCCTTGAAGATGGTGTAAAGGCGGAACTAAAGACATGGGCCACCTCATACTAACAGATTTATTTCTGGAACAGGAGGTGGACCTTTCCGATGAGCTGTGGCGAGGACATCACACCTTGGTGTTCACAATCACCATTGCAACGAGGGGCAAACGCATATAAGAGAGGTGGTGAAAGAGGTGGAGAGGCTGAGTAGATCGCCAGGCCAGGGCAGATCGTGTCCGATCTTGTATGCAGTGAACGTGTAGTGTAGGGGGAAGATGATCTTCAAGGCAAGGGACAGGCCAGCCCCCCAAGATTCATCTATTGCCTGCCTCCTTTGTGCTCGGTCTGGACCTATCCCCTCTTTAGTGCCTCAAGGGGCTTCCACTGGTGCACAGGCAGCTGCTTCCTGATCCCAATCAAAGCCCTCAGTGCACGTGCAGGTGAAAAGCTCTGCGGTCACTGGCTCACATGAGCCCTCTTCGGCGTTTTCTATTCCCACGCAGGGATCGTCGGGCAGGCAAGGATTGTCAACACAGGTCTCATCGAGTTTGAAGAATCCTTCGTTGCACCTGCACTCCACGGTGTCCGCACTCAGAGGGACGCAGGTAGAGTTCTCAATGTCAGCACAGGGGTCTGGCTCTACAAGGCAGGGATTGACACACAGTTTGTCCGTACTGGCCCAAAAGAAGTCAGTCTCGCACTCACATGTGTACTCTTGTGCACTGACAGGGGTACAGCTCTGAGGCACTGCATGTGGCAGGTCGCACAGATCCCCCTCAGACAGGCACGGATTGATGCAAGCGCCTTCCTGTTCGTCCCAGAAGAATCCTTGGTTGCATTCACAGCTGTATTGTTCGGCGCTTATGGGCATGCAGGTCGAATGCTCGATTTCAGCGCATGGATCCTCAGCACACGGGTCGATACAAAGGTTAGACGGATCAACCCAGAAAGATCCCTCTTTGCACTGGCACGTGAAATCTGTCGTTCCCATAGCCTCACACGTGTTGGCAAGTGCACCCTCGATGTCTGCGCAGGGGTCACCAGCGCACGGATCAGCTGCCGGCCCCTTATCGTCGTCTCCACAGCTAGCAAGGCCAAAGGCCGCTCCTAGTATGACAATGCATCCCACGATCAGGAATTTCGAAACCGAGACGTTGCGCACGCAGTCCATAGTACTCACTCCTTGAGAGTGAAATCATCTCTTGTTGGTCGTAAGCAACTCGTATCAGAGAGGGTATTCGTACGTCAAGGCCCTGTACTCTTTATTCTTTGGGATGAGAGCTACGTTAAGATAGCTGAAGTATATAGTAAGAACAAACAGGTGTATTCTGGGCTATGGCAGTCCAAAAAGTACGAGGGTCTCCTTTTTACTGATTATTGAATGAGCATCGCAAGGCCGACCACAGGATAGAGGAGCAGTCGTAGCGCATGCCTGATCCAGCTATGGGGAGCAACCCATGCTGCTATAGTCGGACTGTATCGGTAGTACTGATCGACAAACTGACGGCCGATCCGTGTTGGGGTGAGAAAGTCATCCCGAAGGCCCCTCAAGAGGTCGATCCTCCTGTCCAATGGAGTACCAAAAGCAACTGTTGCGATAAAACACCCTTGTTGTTGGGTTGTATAGGCCACTACATACGCCGAGAGGGCATCGCTCGTCGCGCAGACTCGGTTGAGGCTTGTGTCCAAGCCGCTGGTATGGTCAATGAATACGCCGTCTTCTTCCTGCAACAGTCTGATTGCAGCCTCGTTCACTGTGGCAGGCGGTTGGTCGTATCTCACGCACACGGTCACAGGTCCAATGTGCTGGGCGCTGGTTGCGACCACATACACCGTGGACGGTTGTTCAAGAAGGACAAAGTCCTCTGGGAGGGCAGGCGTGTCGACAACCGAATCCACTGTAGTTTGACCAGCCTCGGTTACCGTGCCGAACCCTACTGAAACATTCTGTTGCGATATCTCTGGATATTCCACAAATGGATCTTCTGGTGTGGTGTTCGCCACGTATTCATCCGCGCCCATGTCAGGCAGAGCATCTCTTGCGTTTCCATCATAGTCATCAAAGGGCACATACGGTGCTGCTGCTGTGCCGGCATCAATACAAGGCGAACCCGAAGTAATGTGATAATTTCCGGTGCTTGGCGAGACTAATAGAGGGGGCAATGATATGTTGCCCTCGCCACTGTCGCCATCCCCAATGTCAGAGTACGTGGCTTCGACATTGAGGAGATCATCGTTGTTTCCCCATACTATCGAATTGGTGACGTAGATAGGACTTGTTGTCATTGAACTTATGCCTGACTGGGTATTGTCTGCTACCGTATTGTTGACGAGATGAAATGAATAGTAGTTTCCACCTGCGTATTCTTCTCCAATTGCGATGCCTTGAGCGTTATTGGCGGTTATGAAATTATTTGTCACAATGCACGTACCTGCGGCATCCTTGTAGGGCACGATTCCTAGTGCAATTGCCTGAGGCGCGCCATTGTTGTAAATCTTGTTGCCCCTGACTTCGGCCACCCCGCTATAGAGATACATCAACAGTCCAATGGCCGTATTGGTAGCCAAGTGATCACTAATTGAATTGCGCTCGAACCTGAGCTGACCAGTCGCTGTGCCCAGGACCGCAAAACTTACCGTATCTGTTCCCATGCTATTGTTTGCCCGAATCGTATTTTCTTTGATGACAAGCTCGCTTGCTGGCGAGGTTGCAGAAAAGCCTAGGCCTACTACAAGAGAAGTCGCGGGCGATGCGTCATATCCGTTGTATGCCACCAGATTGCTGCTGATATTTCCGGAGAGGTTATACCCGAGTCCTGACTGAACTATGAGGCCGTGCATATTGCGCGTTATGATATTTTTTTCGACAGTAACGTAGATATTGGCAGTCCCTCCATACAAACCAACACCAGGGATCTCATTGTCTGTTACGGTGTTGTTGGTGAATGTCACATTGCCACCTTCTGTCCATACCGCCAAAACCGAGGCTCCGGTATAGACGTGGTTTTCAGTGACAGTGCAATGTCTTGCCTCGACATCCACGTTTATCGTCCGGATGGCCGAGCCGGTATTGTTCTTTAGGATACAGCCTTCTAGTTCGAGTCCTGCCCCTCCTGTTTCCGAGCGGACAAAGATGCCCCCTGCAGAATACGTTGTATTTTGTGTACCACCCTGAATGGTGAGGTTGAGAAGACCCATGCTCAGAGGGGCTGCAACATCAGCCTGGACCACAGGGCCGGCTTCCAGGGAACCATCGATGATACATCGCGTCGCATCGCTGCTGGCGCTCCGTAGCACAATGCCATCCACGTTGGGCCACAAGATATGTTCGTAATAGGTACCATCGGACACGATGATTTCTTCGCTGGCGACTGCATGGTTTAGGGCCTCTTGAATCGTGGGGTAGTCACCGGGCACGTGGGAGGCATAAAGATCCGAATAGACCACCAGGAAGGACAAAGACAATGCAATACACATTACTATCTGTCTATTGGTCATCATTGCTATCCTCCGCTTTCACGGTTACCTCGGAACATTTCTTTAGTATTGTCTTAGGCAATTAATTACTATACGTCGCCAGAGAGGTGCAACTATCTGGGCTCAGGTATTCAGTAAGCTCATGAGGTGTGCGATTCGCACAATTTTGTAAGCCTCACCCTCATATCTTGCAGCGCGTCTGTGTTCCATTGACCTCGACTTCTTTCTAGTCTGATCCTGCGTGGTTGGATATGTAAGGGCATGTTGTTTTTTTTTGCGTTTGCTGATAATGACCATAGTGAGACAATCGATCCCTCCCACCTAAGGGTGCATATGACATGAAGGCCTTGATCAGGCAGCTTGTGGTATGGATCCCGAGTCAAAACGCCTCTGCGATACAAAGACCTGGGAGCGTGCTTGTAGTCCTTGCTTGGTGGTGTCTTCTTCTTACTGGAGGATGTAGCCGAGAGTCAGGATTTTCCGGCCAGATCCCGGCAGTAGATGTGTTTCTCAGTGAACAGGGAGCACTTGGCCAGGGAGAAAGCGCTCTCTATGCCACTCAGCCTCTTCCCCCTGATATTGCATCGCTCGAAATTATCCTGGAAGTGCTCGCTGGTGGTGCAGATCTTAGCGCGGGCTTGGATGAGACAGCGCTGGACTATTTCAGCAACGGACCAAATGTGGGCGACCGAAAAATCGTGATTACCCCTGAAAGCAGGCAGCCGCTCAAGGGTGGCGTATGGTATATCCAGGTGAGCTGTCCTTTTGAGGAGGAGGCCATTTTTACTCTAACTGCCAAACGTTCTCAACCCCACCCAGGCTCCACGCTGTTGGATGTCGAAGGATTGCTCGCACCTGGTGCAGAGGCCCTCTATTCTATTGAGGTTCCGGCAGAAGCTGAACAGCTCGAACTCGATCTGCTTACCGTACAAGGTGACACAGACCTATTCGTAGGAGTGTCGAACGACCAAGAAAACTACTGGGCGGCAAACCCCGGCACTGGCCATGATGTAGTTGTCATCACAGCGCAAAGTTACCTGCCTCTGGCAGAAGGCACCTGGTCTGTACGTGTCGAAACCTGGCAGCACGAAAGCTCTTACCGTCTTATCGCCCGCACGTATTGACGAGTAGACCTCCCACACGAACGGTTTTCCCACACAACCATTTCTCGAGCAGTAAGGATAAGGTGCATGTCCGCTGGGCCTTGTATAGAGTTTAAAGGCCTCTCTCCCACGAGGCTCTTTTTAGTTCTACAAGACAGGACGTGCGTCGGCCCAGATGCCCCTTGAGGTCGATGCGGTAAGGGGAGACCCTAATACCCTAGCGCGTTATCCTGTCAAGGTGCCCTTCTATTATGTCGGTAAAGCTGCTAAGGATGCGATGTGCATCATCCAAGACCTGTATGGTAGGCGAAATGTGACGAGACAGACAGAATTTCCACGTGCCGTCCTCATTCACGAAATCAAGACGCGCTGAAAGGCCGTTTTTGTAGACGACATCGATCACTGCGGTGTCTCCTGTTATTTCTTGACGAACAGATCGTGGCTCTAATTCCTTGAATATAGAGCTTAGATCGCTCAACGGATCAGGCGAGGTAATCGTTGCGTGAAGATCCTCTCTTCGGGCACTATATCTGTCGAGTAAGGCACCAGCCTTTTTATCCATAAAGCTGGCGAATGCTTCGCGATTGCCTGCCTTGGCGTATCTGACCATTTCCCTGAGCGTGGATACTGGATCGTTGCCAGCAGTACTGTCTGACGGGACAGGCCGCAAGCGATCAACAGCATAGGTCAACGCATCCCAGAGCCTAACCACACCCCTTTCGATACGTCTGTTGAACCGGTTGGCATTTTCTAGTTCCTCCTCCATAGCTCTTATCGCCTCGAGCAGACCCTCGGCTTGATCTGGCTCGGTAAACTTCATGCCTGCAGATAGCTGCTCAGCCTGTGTTCCAGGAGGGTTGAACTCTCGAGGCCAGACCCTCGGCAGATGTTCGAAAGGCTCATCATCCATCTCAAATGTGAACATGTCGTACATGGGTTGTGCTAGATCATCGTAGATGGTCATAGGGGGTAATCCGAGTATACGTTCGATCGTTGCGTAGATATTGGCCTCACTGTATCGCACAGGAGATACATAGCCGCGCTTCACCCATGGCGAAACAACAAGCAGGATCGTCCTGTGGGGGTCCACATGATCAGATCCCTGTTGAGGGTCGTCCTCAGTGATAAAAACCACAGACTCCTTCCAATAAGGACTATGAGAGAGCCAATCTATGAGGATCCCTGTGGCCACGTCATTATCCGCGATCATGGATTTAGGGGTGGGCAGCAGCGGGTCATAGCCAAAGGTATGGTCATTCGGCAATAGCATAAAGATGAGTTGCGGGAAGTTCTCGCCAGCGTACTGCGGCGACTCCCATTCGGCTATTCGCTCAGCCATTTTGTCTACATCTCTGGTAAGGAGCCAGAACCAGGCAGGGTCATGCCTGCCGTGATGCACCCACTGGGAATTGAACAGCAGGCCGTCTTTTCCCGCACCAACTGCCTCGCCGTAGTCCCTGAGCGTAACGCCGTTGCGTATCGCGTTCTGAAAAATGTAGTCCTTCTTTGGCCATGCCACTGGACTGAATACCATCTCGAACTCAAAGGGAATGGGTCGTTTTTTGGCAAACACGTATTTTTCCACATAGGTGTTCACCATAGATGCGGTAAGCATTTGATGACCTTGGTTACTCGCCTCGGCATTGCAGTAGTAGTTGTCTGCACTGGCGAACCGATCTGCGAGTGCGTACAAGTTGGGTAACAGTTTGTCGTAATCCTGGATGGTCTTGCTCGGGTCTCCGTTTGCCCTTCTGCTGCCCGGCCTGGACGACTGAAAGGCCCCGAGTAAGTAATCATAGGTCTTGTTCTCTCTCACCACGAAAAACACATGTTTTATCGGGCTCGTATCCCCTTTCCGCACTGGGATCGGATTCTTATATCCTTCTGGGATCGAAAAAAGTCTTGAAGGAAGGGCATTGTTCTCTAAGACGAGCTCGGTCAGCCTTGCAAGCTCATGATCTTCAGGAGTAGGGATGACATTTATATCGCCAGGGATATGATCCATCTCTCCTTCCTGAGGCGTACCTATCCCTTTTCCACAGGCTACGTACAACGTATCCTTACTTACCCCTTCTTCAAGGCCTCGGTGGATCGTTATTGCGGTGGGATACCAGCCCGTAGGAATGTCCCCTATGTGAGCCCCTGAGGAGGTGTCGATTACTGCCAGTTTATTCTGTCCTGCCTGTGCGACATAGAGCCGCGATCCATCGGATGAGAGGGCCACAGCATTGGGGCCTGAGCCGTATTCTTCAGTGAGCGAGGAGCGAAGATCGATGGTGCCAACAAGTGAAGGCATCGCCGTTTGCACGTCGATAATACTGATGGAATCCTCGTCTGCGTTGGTGACGTAAAGGCGGGCGCCATCTCTGTCCAGTGAAAGACCTTCAGGATTTTTCTCGACGGCAATTGTGCTTTTTTGCCGTACCATTGAAGGATCTGACAGGTCTATTACAGAAATAGTATTGTCCATCTCGTTGGACACATACGCCTCGAGGCCAGTGGGATGAACCACCACTGCATACGGATTGCGGCCGATAGGGCACGTGCGTAACAAGGACCCTGTGCTCGTATCGAATACGCAGAATATGCCGGGCATTTGAATGGTAACATCGATGATATGAGGACCTACGACGACCTCAGGTGTTTGGGCTGCAGCAAGCAAGCGAGTGCCGTCAGGAGTTACGGCAATACCAGTTACGAAGCCAGGTGCAGACATCGTCTTTTCTGCGAGCGGCTCGAGTGTACCGAGGAGAGCATCAAACGCGTAGGTCTCTATCACGTTCCTCCCACCACCTGAGACGTACACCTCGGTTCCGTCCGGGCTGAATGCGAGACCTAGGAAGTATCCATTCTTTCTTATGCTGGAGAGGATATCTCCTGACTCTACATCCACCACCAGCAGTACTGCTGCACCTCCTCCGCTATTAGTAGCAAAGAGATGCCTTCCCAACGGATGGAGTTGCAGACCGAGCGGCATAGCATACGGCATGTCGAATCTCCACGAGCCAGGAGCGGCCGTAGGGGTTATACGTTGACCATTTGGAAGGATCCATGCGCCGGGCATATCTGGCACCTGACCTGTTGTCCAGAGCCCTTCAGGCAGGATCTCGAGCTCAGGTGCAGGTGGCGGGATCTGAGATACCTTTTTTCCTGTACCGTCTGTCGTGCATGAGACCAATATGATCCCCAGCATGCACGTGACCAGGCATAGTACGAAGTGGCCACCTCGTGTACGTCCAGCAAGCGCATTCATGTGGGTGGAGGGGTGGGGGGTCTTTCTCATGGTCATGGCCGCTCGCCTCCTTGAAGAACGGATCCTCAGTCTGCACTATCGGTGAAACGGGCATTAGGGAGAGACAGTGCAGCTATGTTGAAAAAAACGAGAGGACATTCTATTGTACACAAGGCACAACCCACATAGATCTGGCTCTCTTGCAGCAGTACAACAAAAATAGACCAAAAGGAGTTGGAAGGCAATGAAAAAACCAAAGATTGCCATTCTTGGCACAGGATATGTTGGTCTGGTTGCTGCGGCAGTGTTCGCCGACAGAGGGTTTACGGTGTTCACCTCGAGTGAAGATGCTGAAAAGGTCAAGACCATAAATGCCGGACGGGCGCCGTTTTATGAGAAAGATCTCGATGAAATTGTGGAGCGGACCGTCAAGAGCGGATCACTCAAAGCAGTGTTGGGTAGGAGGGAGGCCGTACTCAATGCAGACATCTTTTTTATTGCAGTAGGAACGCCAAGTTTGCTGAGTGGAGAGGCAGACCTTAGACTGATAAAGGCGACATCAACAGCCATTGGCGAGGCCCTAAAAGATAAGAAAGAGTACTCGGTCGTGGTTGCCAGAAGCACCATCGTGCCAGGCACAACCAGGAATGTGATTATTCCACTACTCGAACAAGCCTCTGGCAAGAAGGCCGGTAAGGACTTTGGTGTATGTATGAGTCCTGAGTTTCTCAGGCAAGGCGCTGCAGTACATGATACGCAAAGTCCAGACAGTGTCGTTATTGGTGAATTCGACAAACGCTCAGGGGATACGCTCGAATCGTTCTGCAGCGAGGTTTACAAAGGGCAGAACGTGCCCATATTGAGAATGAATCTGGAAAGTGCGGAAATGGTCAAGTACGGACGCAATACATTCCTAGCGATGAATATCTCGTACATCAATGAAATGGCGCGCATTGCAGAAACCATCCCAGGCATAGATATTTATGAAGTTGTCAAAGGTATCGGGGCAGACTGGAGGATTAATCCCGCTTTCCTCAACGCAGGGTGTGGCTATGGCGGCTCGTGTTTTCCAAAGGATGTAAAAGCGCTTATTTCATTTGCGCGTCTTCGAGGGGTGGAACCCAATCTGCTTGAAAGTGTTGAAGAAGTCAATGAACAACAGGCGGCCCATATGGTGGCAATGGCAAAGCAAGAACTCGGCAGCCTCAAAGGAAAGCGAGTTGCCTTGCTTGGGCTCTCTTTCAAACCAGGTACTGACGATATGCGGGAAGCTCCCAGCATCAAGATCGCCAATCACCTGTATTCACAGGAAGCAGAGATTACTGCGTACGATCCAAAGGCAATCCCCAATGCACGGGACCGTTTCATTCGTGATACGATAAAAATATCCTATGCGAACAGTATCGAGGAGTGTCTTAAAGACGCTGATTGCTGCATGATCATTACCGAGTGGGATGAATTCAAAGAGCTCCCACCTGAGCTATTCAATAAACTGATGAAGCGCTCTGTCATTATAGATGGCAGAAGGATCTATGATGAAAAATTCAGGCAGAAGGTGGCTTCTTATAGAGGCATAGGGCTCGGCAGTGAAAACGCCTATGCCTCGGAAGAATCCGTGCTCGTGAGGCTTGGGGAGAAACTCGTTCATGCAGGACTCATCACTCGGATGCAGCTCAATAGGGCCCTAGAAGAGCAAAAGAAAAACGGCGACTTGTTAGGGGCCAACCTCATCAAACTGGGGTTTATCAAGGAGAAAGTCTTATTGCAATTTTTAAAAGAAGAATACGGCATTGGGAAACGACCACCCTCACAGCAGGTCTAACGTCCTTTGTAGGGGCTTTGCAGCCAAGGCCGTTCCTATTGAACAAGGGGCATTGGTCCCATGGTCATTGCTTAACCCCACCCTAGCGCTCATTTTAGTTACATCGTATGGTGCCATACTCCAATGGAGCGTATGTTGAGAACAGCCCTACTACGAATGATGCTCCGGTAAAAGCAGATCGTACGAATGTCGACCTTATGACACCACAGATGCTCGTTGTAGACTGTGGTCTCCAACAGTATTCCACAACTGTGGCACTCCAGCGTACTCTGGTCGAAGCACGAGTACAGTCCCTTGTGCCGGATATCCTCATTATCGTTGAACACCATCCGGTTATTACCTTGGGAAAACGCGCTGATCGGCAGAGTATCAAGGCAGCCCCTGATGTGCTCAGGGACAAGGGAATTGAGGTGTTCACGGTGGAACGGGGAGGTGGTGCTACCTTTCACTCGCCAGGACAACTAGTCCTGTATCCAATCTTTCTGCTGTCCAGAGGCGGCAGAAACGTCAAGGCATTTGTGGGTGCCCTCGAGCAGGTCATGATCGACGTGCTCAACAGGTACGGTATCGACGCTTCACAAAAACCAGGATATCCGGGCGTCTGGCTAGGAGCATCAAAGATAGGGGCAGTGGGCATTGCGATTTGTCATGGGGTTTCCTTTCATGGGTGTGCACTCAATATCAACAACGATCTCTCAGGATTTGACTTGATTTACCCGTGTGGCATGAGAGAAGGGCGAGTTACCTCTGCCCAGCAGTATCTTGGCAAGAAGCTGCCCTTTGCATCCATGAAGAAAGCGACTATTGAGACATGTTCCCAGATCTTCAATAAACCAGATGTGCATGTCATGCAATGGGACATGGACAAACGATCCACGGACCATTTGTCCGGCAAGAACTTATTGCAGTTCTTTCAAGAGCAAGGTATGTCTTCCTTGCAAGCAGAAAGGCGTGAGTTATGATCCAGATGACAATCGAAAAAGGAGCCTCGGTCCTGGCAGGTGCACTTATCCTTCTCTGTCTTGGATCTTCAGTGGCGGCAGAACAGATCCAGGTAACCGATGCTGTCAGACGCGCGTTAGCACGTTCTCCTGATGTGCGCATAGTCCAAGAACAGCTTCAAGGTGCTGAAGCCAGACGGCTTCGATCCGTGGGATCGTTTCTTCCGAAGATCGATTTTCACGAACAGTACCTGCGGACGAACCAACCAGTAGGCAGTTTTGGAAGCTTGTTGAATCAGAGGCGGTTTGCCGAGCAGGATTTTGCTGTGGAACGGCTCAATGATCCAGGATCCCTGGATAATTTCGAGACGCGGTTTAGGCTCTACCAGCCCTTGTTTACAGGGGGCAAACTCTTCAATCATTATAAGGCAGCACAATCCGAAGAAAAGGCCATGCAACATCAACTCTGCGGCATGCGCGAACAGGTGGCATTTAGAACTATTGAAAGTTATTGGGGACTTTCCTATGCACGGGAACAAGAAGGCGTAGCACAAAGGGCCGTGGAAACAGCTCAGGAAAGTCTGCGAGAAATCGAACTGCTCCACAAAGAGGGGGCTGTGGTTCGCTCTGATCTCCTTTCTGCAATGGTCACGTTAGCACATTTTCAGGATAGCCTCATCAAAGCAAGAGGCGGTGTGAAGGTTGCCGAACGGAGGCTCGTCCTTCTCATCGGAGACAGCCCTGATGGCCAGTGGGAGCTGATGCCACTCGAGCCTTCTATAGCAGAGGATATTGTTGCGCTTGATCCTGACAAGCTCGTCTCGACAGCTAAGATGAAGCGATCCGATTATGCATCATTGAAAGCTCGACATGATGCGGCCAAGGCTGGGGTGAGGATTGCTCGTGCAGCATTATTGCCTGCCGTAGGGTTCGAGGCTGCGTATGCATGGAATGCACCTCGGTTCGCACGAGATCAGGAAGGCTCTTACTTGGTAGGTGTCGGGATCGAGTGGAACCTGTTCAATGGCATGCAAGACAGGGCATATCTGAGGGAAGCACAAAGCACTGAAGCGACGGTCCGGCATGAGCTCAAAGCACTAGAGGATAAGATCGCGCTGGAGATTGAAGAGGCAGTAGTGGCGGTCACAACGAGCCGTGAAAGTGTCAGAGCAACTGAAAAGAGCGTAGGCCAGGCAGAAGAGAACCTTCGAATTATCTCGCAACGCTACAGGGAAGGTCTTGCTACCGTGGTGGAACTCGAGCAGGCCGAGCTTGCCCTGTCTAGGTCGAGGCTGGAGCGTGTGCGCGCAATCTACGACGTACTTATCGCCCATGCACGACTTAAACTAGCAACCGGCGAAATAATCGATATGGCGACGGCTGGGGCATCGCCAGACCCACCACCAAAGGGTCTCTACCAATGACAAAGTATCGCAGGATTGGACTCGTGCGACGAGGCCGATGGATTTCCCTTGTGCGCCTGGCGAGCTGTTTTGTTTTCTCTTAGGAGGACCGACCATATGGAACAGATGCAAAGATTATCCAAAATCATTGGGGTTGTTGTTGCAGTGTCAGCCCTCGTACTCCTTTTGTTGTGGATGCAAGGGCTCCTGGGAGGAAAAAAGATCCAGCCAGGCGAAGTGCCGTATGGGGGGCACGCATTCAAGGAACCCTATCTCTTCGAAGAGGTCAAGAAAACGACTGTAGCGAACTTCGAGGAGGCTGTCGGCACTGTGAGAGCACGACGAGAAGTGGTCATTTCGCCCCGTGTGATGGGGACCATTATAGAGCTTCCTTTAAAGGCCGGGGATCTTGTCAAGAAGGACCAGCTTCTCGTTCGATTGGACGACAGGGATATTAAGGCCCGGCTGGAACAGGCGCGATCCGCAGCGAGCGCGGCAGAGACCGAGGTCCTGCGCGCTACCTCCGAGTACGAGCGATATAAGAGACTGCGAAGTCAGCAGGCAGCGACGCAGCAACAATTTGAAGCTATCGAGGCAGCCTACCTCACTGCAAAGGCACGACTCAAACAAGCCACAGAAATGGTGCAGGAGGCACAAGTAACCCTCGGGTATACCGTTATCCGTTCTCCCATCGATGGACTCGTTATTGAAAAGACAATGCAACTTGGGGACATGGCATCGCCAGGACAGCCGATACTGACCATCCAAGAGGTAGGCACCCTGAGGCTAGAGGCAGCCATAAGGGAAGCTATTGCCGGAAGGATCAACGAGGGAGATCAACTCAGGGTGTACATTGATGCCCTACATCTCGAATTGACCGGTACTGTAGAAGAAAAGATCCCTGCTGCAGACCCTATGACCCGAACGTTTCTGGTGAAGGTATCGTTGCCACAACGTTCTGGGCTCCCCCTTCGCATGTTCGGCAGGATCTACCTACCAGCAGGATCTGCCACGCTCATCACCGTTCCACGAAATGCCCTCCAACGAGTCGGAGAACTCGATCTCGTATGGGTACTCTCGGAAAAACAGCCCGAAAGACGCTACGTGAGGACAGGGCTTGAGCTCGGAGACCGTATAGAGATACGTTCAGGACTTCGAGAAGGAGAAAAGGTACTTCTCCCTTCCCCTGGACAGGCCAGCCGTATCGATGAGGATACTCGGTACGGTTCTTCTCCGGTGCTTGGGCATGGGGGACGTCATGGGATGCCAGGGGATGGTGGCATGCCCAGATCCCATGTGTAAGGCCGTCATTTGTAGCAGGGAGGTTCATCCATGGCAGAAGAGAAACCCGGCCTTACGGCACGGATCGTCAAGGTATTCCTCACGTCGAAGCTTTCTGTCCTGTTCATTATTGCGTCTCTTCTCGGCGGCGCAGTTGCGCTCTTGGTGACCCCACGAGAGGAAGAGCCGCAGATTGTAGTCCCTGTTGCCGACATTATGGTGAGGGCTCCCGGTGCAGTGGCCTCTGAAGTGGAACGGCTTGTTGCAAAACCGCTGGAAAATCTTCTCTGGGAGA
>FWPV01002379.1_pt1 | contig 46544 bp, 38 predicted proteins | sample 2228371 | NCBI WGS metagenome assembly FWPV01 (sample SAMEA103939776, study PRJEB20133) | metagenome | reverse complement strand
TTCATCCATTTTCCTGCGCGTCTCTTCGAGCACAAGCATAGCATTTTTTTCGGCCAGTTCGACCAGCCTGCGTTTTTCGCCCCTCAAAGGAGTTAACAGCCGGACTTTCGATCCCTTTTTTCTGCGCAGCCATTCTTCGATTATGGCGGACTCTTCTGCATGGACTTGTGTCAGTATCTCTTTAGGGACGTAAGAAGAATTTGAGTAGTATTCTTTGATGAAGCCCGCGACCGCCTCGTTCAATGCGTCTGGGCTAACGCCTTCCAGCAAGAAATGTTCTTGCCCCAAGAGTCGGCCTCCGCGAATGAAGAACATTTGAACGCAAGCGTTAATATTGTCGGTAACAATGGCTATTACGTCCTCGTCTGCCAGAACTGTGGAAACAACTTTTTGCTTTTCGATTATTGTCTTAACCGCATTAATTTGGTCGCGGAGCTTGGCGGCACGCTCGAACTGTTCGGAATCTGCCGCTTGGTACATTTCCATTTCAAGGGCTTTCAAAATGCGGTCTTGTTTTCCTTGAAGGAAAAGCGCCGCTTCTTTAGCCGCACGACGGTAGGCCTCCGGATCCGCATTTCCAGTGCAAGCCCCCAAGCACTGGCCCATATGATAATAAAGACAAGGTCTAGATTTCTCTTGTCCGGTGCGGGGTTTGCCGCAAGGATGCAGCTTAAAGAGCCTGCGCACGAGATTCAGTGTTCGACGAGCCGCTTTGGAATCTGCATAAGGGCCGAAATATAGATTCCCATCCTGTTTTGCCCTGCGAGTCAATATGACCGTAGGATACGGCTGAGAAATAGTTATGCACAAGAAGGGATAATGTTTGTCATCGCGAAGCCTGACGTTGTAACGTGGGCGGTATTTTTTAATGAGATTTAGTTCGAGGACAAGCGCTTCGAGTTCAGAATCCGTGACTATCCAATCAATGTCGGCAACGCGATTAACCATTTGCCGAACTTTTTCGGCTTGGTCCGCCTGCTTTTGGAAATGGCTTCGGACCCGGTTACGCAGGATGACCGCTTTCCCGACATAAATAACGGTTCCCGAAGAATCCTTCATCAAATAGACTCCGGGAGATTTCGGCAAGTTTTTAAGCTTGTCTTGAAGCGCAGGCTGTATTGCTTTCATTGTAGGCAGCCCTGGATTTGAAAAGTCTTAATTTTACGGCTGGTTGATGACCGGGTTTGAATGACAAGAAACATAAAAGCTGTTTTTCGTAGGCTGTGAGTAAATGAAATCCTAAACCTTTACCACCTGTTTGGCGGTGGAGAGCCCCAAAACATCGCGCAAGTAGCGGCCAGTGTATGATTCTTCTACGGCGGCGACCTCTTCTGGCGTTCCGGCGGCGATTACATATCCTCCAGAATCGCCTCCTTCTGGACCTAAATCTATAATGTAGTCGGCGCATTTAATAACGTCGAGGTTATGCTCTATTACAAGCACGGTGTTACCCGCATCGGTGAGCCTGGCGAGCACTTCCAAAAGTCGCTGAATATCCGCAAAATGCAATCCTGTAGTGGGTTCATCCAAAATGTATAGGGTTCTGCCGGTGCTGCGTTTGGAAAGTTCCGCGGCAAGTTTGACGCGCTGAGCTTCGCCGCCGGAAAGAGTCGTGGCCGGCTGTCCGAGTTTAATATAGTCCAGGCCTACATCGTGCAAAGTCTGAAGTTTTCGCGTGATTGGAGGAATGTTCTTGAAGAACTCCAAAGCCATCGAGACGGTCATATCCAGAACGTCGGCAATATTTTTTTCTTTGTATTTGACTTCGAGAGTTTCCCGATTGTAGCGTTTGCCTTTGCAGACCTCGCAAGGCACGTAAACATCGGGCAGAAACTGCATTTCGATTTTAATTATGCCGTCGCCGGCGCAGGCTTCGCATCTGCCGCCACGGACATTGAAGCTGAATCGGCCTTGCTTATAGCCGCGGACTCGCGATTCTTGGGTCTGGGCAAAAAGGTCGCGGATCATATCGAACACGCCTGTATAGGTTGCCGGGTTGCTGCGCGGAGTCCTGCCGATGGGAGACTGGTCAATATCTATGACCTTGTCAATGTTTTCGAGCCCTTCGATTGAATCGTGTTCGCCCCAAACCCTGTGTGTGCCGTGGAGTTCATACATTAACCTAGGAAAGAGGGTTTCCTGTATCAGGGTGCTTTTACCGGAACCTGAAACACCGGTTACGCAAACGAAGTTCCCAAGAGGAATGGTGACATCGACATTTTTCAAGTTATGCTGGCGCGCGCCTGATATCCTGATGAAATTTCCGTTTGACTGACGCCTGACAAGAGGCACAGGAATGCTTTTCTTTCCAGACAGATATTCGCCGGTGATCGAATTCTCGCATTCTATAATATCTTCCACCGAGCCGGTTGCGACTATCCAGCCACCGTGCTCGCCTGCTCCCGGGCCAATATCTACGATAAAATCCGCCTCACGGATAGTTTCTTCATCATGTTCCACAACGATGACGGTATTGCCGATATCGCGAAGTTCGTGCAGAGTGCGAATTAGTTTTCTATTGTCACGCTGGTGAAGTCCTATACTGGGTTCGTCTAGAATATAGAGCACTCCAGTTAGTCCCGCGCCTATTTGCGTGGCGAGGCGAATTCTCTGAGCTTCTCCTCCCGCCAAAGTTGCTGCCGCTCGATCCAAGGTCAGATAGCCAAGCCCAACATTTTCCAAAAATCCCAAACGGCTGCAAATTTCCTTAATGACTTGTCGCCCGATTATTTGCTCACGTTCAGTTAGGTCTAAAGATCCGAACCAATCCAAAGCGTTCGAGACTGACGCCCTACAAGCCTCGGAAATATTCAGTCCGCCGACAGTAACGGCAAGGCTTTCTCTTCTGAGGCGCTGACCTTTGCAAGCGTCACAGGGAGAAGAGGACATATAACGTTCGATTTCTTCCCGGATTTGCTGGGACTGGGTTTCCTTATAGCGGCGATCCAGCCAATTGGCAATCCCCTCAAACTGGGTTTCGTAAATGCGTGAACGGCCGTGGCGGTTGGTATATTTGACCCTGACGGGGCCGCGCGAGCCATACATCAGAACGTCCCAGTGTTCTTTTTTAAGATATTTCACCGGTTCGGTGATTGAGAAGCCGTGTTTTTCGGCAACAGATTTGAGCAATGCGGGATACCATTCGCTGGAACTGCGCGCCCAGGGGATGAGTGCTCCTTGCTCGATTGAAAGCTCTTTGTTGGGGCATATGAGATCCGGATCTATGGCGGTCCGCGTTCCAAGCCCGTGGCATTCTGGGCAAGCGCCGTAAGGACTGTTGAACGAAAAATTGCGTGGAGCGATTTCCTCCAAATTAATGCCGCATTCCGTGCAAGCGAAATGCTCAGAAAAAAGCATTTCATCGCCATCAATTATCTGGACCGCCGCTGTGCGGTTGCCCATGCGCAAAGCTGTTTCCAATGAATCTGCAAGGCGTTTCTGTATGTCGGGCTTGACGACCAATCTGTCTACTACGACGTCAATATTGTGGATTTTGTATCTATCGAGCTTTATCTCTTCATTAACTTCGCGCATTTGGCCGTCTATTCTAAGCCTGACGAAGCCTTGTTTGCGGACATCTTCGATGACTTGCCGATATTCGCCTTTTCTGCCTCGGACTATAGGCGCAAGGATTTGCAACTTTGACCCTTCAGGCAGTGACAGAACAGAATCGACAATCTGTTGCACCGTTTGGCGGCTTATTTCGCGGCCGCATTCAGGGCAATGAGGCCGCCCTATTCTCGCCCAAAGCAGGCGCATATAGTCGTAAATTTCGGTGACAGTGCCTACGGTTGACCGCGGGTTGCGAGTAGTTGACTTCTGGTCTATTGAAACGGCAGGAGAAAGCCCTTCTATGGAGTCGACATCGGGTTTATCCATTTGGCCGAGGAATTGGCGAGCGTAAGCGGAAAGGCTTTCGACATATCGGCGCTGACCTTCCGCATAGATGGTATCGAACGCCAGAGAAGACTTGCCTGATCCGGAGATTCCGGTTATGACGACCATCTGGTTGCGCGGGATTTCCAAGTCTATATTTTTCAGGTTGTGCATCCGCGCGCCGCGGATAATGATTTTGTCGTGAGCCATGGCGGGTTGAATAGCTAAAGCCAACAAGAACAATTGTTCGATAAAATGCCATCGCGGCCTTCGTGTAGTATATTGTATTTTAGCACGGGCGAGGATCTCGAACAAGAAAAAAACACCAGAAAAACGAAGCCAGGCATAATTCAGGCAGGTATAATGGTGTTTTATGGATAATTTTCAAACTGGATGAGCGGCCAAGATTGATAGAGTAAAATGAAACGGCATCGACAAAAAAGAAAAGCTTATTGATGTTCTTGACACATAGGCGACTCATCTATATACTTTAGCGGGTAAATATGATAGGTTTTTTGATAAGGTCGCTTGGGCGAAAAGCTCGGGTGTATCTTCGAGCAAGACAGGAGGTCCGTGTTTGAGCAAGCTTGTCGTTGTAGGCGGGACCAGACTCGAAGGAGAGGTTAGAGCAAGCGGCAGCAAAAATGCAACGCTCGCCATATTGGCGGGGTCACTGCTAGCAAAAGGAGAGACTATTCTTAAAAATGTGCCCCAAATTGGGGACGTATATTCGATGATAGAAATGATGCGGTCGCTAGGAGCGAAAGTGGTTCCAGAAGGAGACCGCCTCATTATAGACGCTACTGAGCTGACGAACCACGAGGCGCCCTACGAATTGGTCAGAAAGATGCGCGCCTCGTTTTGTGTACTTGGTCCCGTTTTGGCACGCCTTGGGCTTGCAAAGATTGCCAAGCCGGGCGGTTGCGAAATAGGGACAAGGCCGATAGATTTCCACGTCAAAGGCATACAGGCGCTTGGCGCCGAAGTTGAAATGCAGCATGGTTATGTGGAAGCAAAAGCAAAAAGGCTGACCGGAGCTGAGATATACCTAGATTTTCCTAGCGCAGGGGCAACTCAGCACATAATGTCTGCAGCGGCATTGGCTGAAGGGGTTACCATTATCCACAATGCCGCGAGCGAACCCGAAGTGAGCGACCTTGCGGATTATCTTCGCGCAATGGGTGCAAAGATCAAAGGCGATGGCACGGGCAAGATTTTTATTGAGGGCGTCTCTGAACTTCGTGGCTGTGAATATGCTGTTATTTCGGATAGGCTCGAAGCAGGGACATTTGCCGTTGCCGCGGCAATAACCCGGGGCGACGTGGTGATTCGTTCCATAGTGCCAAAACATTTGGAACCGTTTTTGCTCAAGTTGCGCGAAAGCGGTTCGAGCATTTCAGTCAACGGCGATTGGATACGCATCATCAATGACAGAAGGCCTACAGCCACAGATATAGTAACACTTCCCCATCCAGGATTTCCCACTGATCTGCAACAGCCAATGGTCGCGCTCTTGTCTTTAGCCGAGGGCACATCGGTGGTAACGGAAAACATTTACGAACACAGGTTCAAGTATGTAAGCGAGCTAGTTCGGATGGGTGCCGACATCAAGCAAGAAGGGCGCACAGCCATCGTTAAAGGAGTCAAAAAGCTCACCGGAGCCCAAGTTGCAGCGACCGATTTGCGTGCCGGAGCTGCTTTGGTATGCGCAGGTCTCGCTGCCGAAGGCGTAACTGAAATCAGCGGCGTTGACCATATTGACCGTGGATACGAGAACATAGAGGGCAAGCTCGAGCAACTGGGAGCTTTCGTGAAAAGAGAAGGAGCCGACAGAAAGGGGATCGCCCTGTGCTTGGCTTAGTTCCGTCCATTGGCGTAGACCTTGGCACCGCGAATATTGTGGTCTACGTCAAAGGAAAAGGTGTAGTACTTCGCGAGCCCTCGGTAGTAGCTGTTTCGAACACCAACAAGCGAGTGCTTGCTGTTGGCGAAGAAGCTCGTTTGATGCTAGGCCGGACTCCGGGAAATATCACTGCCATCCGCCCAATGAGCGAAGGCGTCATTGCGGACTATACCACCACCCAAAAGATGCTAGAGCATATCATTGCCAAAGTATGCGGCAAAAAGCGTTTTTTCAAGCCCCGCATACTCGTTTCAGTTCCATCGGGAGTAACCAGCGTGGAGCGGCGAGCGGTCATTCAGGCTGCCAGAAGCGCTGGCGCCGGTGAAGCGTATACAATAGAAGAACCAATGGCGGCGGCAATTGGCGCAGGGCTTCCAATAAGCAGCCCCGGCGGCAATATGGTGGTCAATATAGGCGGAGGCACAACCGACATAGCCGTAATATCCCTTGACGGGATAGTTATCAGCCGATCAATAAGAATCGGCGGCAACAAGATGGATGAAAGCATTGCCCGGCATATAAAAGGCAAACATAATCTAATGATAGGCGACAGGACCGCTGAAGAAATTAAAGTTCGCATAGGTTCCGCTTTCGAATTGGAAAACGAGTTGTCGATGGAAGTTCGCGGCCGCGATTTGGTTGCAGGACTTCCTAAAACAGTAAACGTGACATCTCAAGAAATCCGTGCTGCGCTTTCTGAGCCAATCGGCTTAATCGTAGACAAAGTAAAAAGCGTTTTGGAGCATACCCCGCCAGAACTTTCCTCCGATATAATCGAACGGGGCATTATGCTCACCGGCGGGGGCGCTTTGCTGCGGGGCCTTGATCGTTTATTAGCAACGGAAACGAATATTCCTGTGCACATTGCCGAAGATCCTCTTTCCTGTGTAGCTCTAGGCACCGGTAGAGCGCTCGATGATTTCGACGCAATCCGTGAGACCTATATCCTCAGCGGGAATGATTGAGGTCCGCTTCTGCTAAATTCATCGCGACCTTGGAGGGTTCCGTGAAGAACATCTTGATTGCGGCATTTTTCACATTTATATTGGCCATCACTGTTTACGCCGAAAATAACGCTCCTTCATTTAAGGATATCCCTGCAGAGCATTGGGCAAGTGAAGCGGTAGCAGCCGTCCAAAAAGCGGGAATAATGAGAGGCTACCCCGATGCAACTTTCAAAGGAGATAAATGCGTTACTCGTTATGAACTTGCAGCCGCGCTTGCGGGCCTTGCCCAGTTTTTTCAGGAAAGCAGAAAGCCTTTAGTGGATGAAAAGAAAGAAGCTCCTAAACAGAAGGCGCTTGCGCCGGCTAAAAAAGCTGAAACAAATCCAGTTAAATGGCTGATAGATAACAAGTATCTGCCGGCAAATACTATACTTAGAAGAGATAAAAACAAGCCAGTAAACGCGGCAGAGATAGCCGACGCCGCGGCGGCAGTCATCGCACGGGCGTGTGAATTGGATGTAGTAGCAAATCCGCCGAAACCTTTAGCCACGGAAAAAGACTGGCAATGAGGTATCAAACTGCTTGGATTATCGAATGAGGGGCTAATTCAATCAGCTTCTCATAGTTTTTGTATACTATCCAGCCGACTTCCTCACAGGACTGAATATTTCGGATATGCGTTTCATATACAAGAGGTCCTATATAACCCACGTCGATTAGCGCCTTTAAAACCTCTTGCCAATCCAGCGTGCCGGCAAAAGGAAGCCAGTGCCGTTCTTGTCCGTCCTGATCCGAGATATGGACGCTGAGGATTTTGCTTCCAGCTTTGCGGATTTTTTCGGGCACTATTTCCGGTGGGTATAAATGGTTTACGTCGAAATTAATGCCGACATTTGGCTGATCTACCTTTTCGAGAATCCATAAGACTTCCTCGAGAGAGTTGCCAGCTTCTTGCTTTGGAAGTGGCTCAATCGCTAGGTTCACGCCGTATTCCGCGGCAATCGGAGCCAACGCGGCGATGGTTTTAGCTGCTTGCTGGAGCCTTATTTCTTTGGGGACATTGTAGTGCGCATTTGCGCCGGGATGAGTAACTACGATGCCGGCGCCTATTTTACTAGCCAATTTAATAGCATGCGTGTATCCCGCTATAGCGCTGTCAATGACTGATTCTTCCGGAGATGAAGCATCGAACTGTTTACCGAAAGGACCGTGGACGGACCACAATTCAATTTCTGCATTTTCTGTGATTACATCCGCCATCAAGTTCAAGTCGTAGGCCGGCGAGTGGTAAAACTCCATCGCGGATATGGGAAGGCGATTGCACACAGAGATCATTTCGCGCAAAAAGCCCGCCATCAAATTGTTTTGTTTTTCATTAAGCGGTGTGAGCGAGCTGTCAATCATATCCCTGTAGCATTTTTGGACGAGCTCACTTGGCATAACATTCAAAAAACAGCTTCCAGACACGGCAAGCCTCAGGGGATTTTGTAGATGCATAAGCGATAAAACAGCAGCTGGAATTGGATCCGGCTCTCCTAATTTATAGTTTCCTTAGTAAGTTTTTATACTACCGGCCTGAATAAACCTGCGCGCAGGAAAGATATTTCCTTACAATTAGCTTGCCAATGTCTACAAGCTCTGCATTTATGGCCGAGTCACTCCGAAAATTAAATCAGCAGTATTTAAAGTTGGAGTAGTTCAATGAGCCTGTTCGAAAAAAGGCTGCCGCTAGCAGTTCAAATATTTTTGATTTGCGCCGGGCTAGCGGCCTTTGTAACCTTAATTGGCGGGTTGCGGTGCTATTTCAGCTACCGAGAATCGCTAATAAATGAGGTTGAATCCCGATTAAAATGGCTTGCCCGAGCAGCAGCATCACAAGTAAACGTTCCCTTGCACGAGTCAATTGAAAACAGAAAAGATGAATCAACTGCAGCTTATGTCGAAATAAAGTCCGTATTGAGAGGAATAAGAAAAGCAAATCCGGATATCGGAAGCATTTACACCCTTCGCCCCACGGAAAAAAGAGATATTTGGGAATATGTAGTTGACTCAGAATATGACCCTGAAAAGGTCCGCCACGTTGGCGAAAAAATAAAAGCAAGTGAGTTTCGGTATTTGATGGAATCTTGGTCAGGCTCGGTCGCTGACCACATAGCATTCGAAGATGAGAGGGGACGCTGGCTTTCGGGTTATGCGCCTGTCAAAAATCCATTCGGTGAGACGATAGCAGTGGTCAGGGTAGATATTTCGGCAAAGGAACTTGAAAGAGAGCAATATTTATTATACAGAGCGATAGTTGAAAGCATAATTTATGCTTTAGTGCTTGCAATTATTCCTAGTTTATTAATAACAAGAGGCGTTTTACGAAGCGTACATACTTTCACTGACGCGGCAAGCAGAGTAAGAAATGGAGATTTGGATTTTCAAATAGAAAAGAAAAAGGGATGGGCATACGAAATTGACGATTTTAGCAATGCTTTTAACAGCATGATCAGAAGCCTAAAAGAGAGCCGGCAAAAGCTTGTGGAGCAAAGTACACGAGACTTTCTAACGGGATTGTTCAATCACAGATATTTCCAGGAACGGCTTTCATCCGAGATAAATCGGGCGCAAAGATACCGCCACAACTTATGTTTATTAATAATCGATGTGGATCGATTCAAATCAATAAACGATACATTCGGGCATCCTGTTGGCGACAGCATCCTTTTGCAAATATCTCAGGTTTTGCTGGACAATATTCGGGATATAGATGTCGCCGCGCGGTATGCAGGAGATGAGCTGGCATTCTCTTATGCGCTCAGCGATTTGGACACGGGAATTCAAGTCGCTGAGCGCATAAGAGAAGCAATTGAAAGCCATCATTTCGTGCCGTTAGGAATTGGTGAAGAAATTCGGGAGAACCCGCCAAGAATAAATGTTACTGTAACTATAGGATTAGCACAATTTCCAGATGATCATGCCACAAGAGAAGGACTTATAATGGCTGCGGATATTGCTTTGTGCCGGGCAAAACACGTATCTAGAAACAGCGTTTGCGCATTTGCTTCGTGCGGTGGCAATGAAACTCATTTAGACCCGGAGCATTTGTATCAGATACTGCGCGATCCTAACGCTGCCGCTGTGCAATCGCTATCGGCGGCTGTTGATGCAAAAGACTCGTATACAAAGGGGCACTCTGAAAGAGTCACTACATATGCCGTAGAAATGGGAAAAATGCTAGGTTTGGACAGTCAAACGCTGGACGCTTTGCAAATAGCCGGACTTTTGCACGATCTAGGCAAAATAGGAGTGCCGGATTCGATTCTCAACAAACAGGGAAGCCTCACGAAAGATGAAAAAGAGGCTATTCGCAAGCATCCATCGGTCGGAGGCGACATATTGAGCCGAGCGCCTCAATTGGAAATAGTGGTGCCATCGGTTCTTTACCATCACGAAAGATGGGACGGAGCCGGTTATCCAAACGGGTTGTCGGGAGAATCGATTCCGGTTACAGCTCGGATATTAGCTATAGCTGATGCATTCGACGCTATGATTACAGACAGGCCTTATAGGAAAGCGATGACGATAGAATCCGCCCTTATTGAATTAAGGGCGAGCGCCGGCAAGCAATTCGATCCGGAATTGGTAGAAAAGTTCATTGAAATGATAACGCAAAGAATCCAAAAAGAAAAAGCCGCTTGATTTATAAAAAAGGGACGCATCGCCTTTCGGAGGTAGAAGCGTCCCTTTATCTTTATGTTTTGAAACGGTGAATTATTCGTCAAGCGTTCCGTGACGGAGGCCCAAAGGCAGCGGAGCTGGCCGTTCACAGGAACTTTCGAGCATTATATGTTTGCCCTGATCTGCTGAGTCGTGGAAAGCGTGTATAATATCGAGCACGTGATAAGCCATTTCACCATTTGGCCGGTGTTTCCTGCCTGAACGAAGGCCATATGCCATATCGGCGACGCCTATACCCCGACTGTTTTCAGCATATCCGTGGGTAAGCGGCATTTCCTTCCAGCCTTGCCCCGGAAGGAATACACTCACTGGTCCTCCGAATCCGTTTGGGTCGGGAACACTGATTGATCCTTCGGTGCCGTAGACTTCTATTCGCGGGAGTTGCGCCGCCCAAATATCGAAACTGGTAATGATTGTCGCAACTGCGCCGTTAACGAAATCCACTACACCGGTAACGTGCGTGGGGACGTCAACTTTTATTTTTGTACCATACTTAGGCTGGCTGGTGATAGTCCTTTCAGGAAAAGTGATTCTTGTGGAACCGGTGACTCTTTTTGCAGGACCCAGCAGGGCAATTAGAGCTGTCAAATAATATGGTCCCATATCGAACATTGGACCGCCGCCTACTTTGTAATAGAACTCGGGATCGGGATGCCAGCTTTCGTGGCCGCGGCAAGTCATAAATGCGGTAGCGCCAACAGGTTCGCCGATCCAGCCATCGTTGATCAATTTTACACAAGTTTGGATGCCCGCTCCCATAAAGGTATCTGGGGCACAGCCTACGCGAACGCCTTTAGTCTTGGCCATTTCGAGCATTTTTTTGCCGTCTGCCCGGGTAATTGCGAGTGGTTTTTCGTTATGAACGGATTTGCCGGCTTCGATTGCCTTTAAAGCGACTTCTGCGTGGGCTGCGGGGATAGTGAGGTTCAATACGATCTCTATTGAAGAGTCTGCAAGAAGTTCTTCGACAGACATTGCCTTGCAGCCGTGCTCTTCGGCTTTTGCTTGGGCTCTTTCAGGGATAAGGTCTGCGCAGGCCACTATATCTATGGCTTCGAAAGTGCTTCCTGCTTTAAAATAGATTCCACTAATATTGCCGCAGCCAATTACTCCTACTTTAGCGGGTTTTATGCTCATTGTTTTTTCCTTAATTTTGTAAATTATCGCGCAGCCCAAAGGAGACCGCGTTTGGTGATTTCTAGAACTTCAGGAACGTCAAAGTCTGCTCTAACGTGTCCAAGTGAGCTATAGAAAACTTTTCCTTCGCCGTATTTTCTTTTCCATACGACTGGCATATGGCAGCCTTTTATCCAGCAGACATCACTAGTGCCTTCAAAAGTAGTGGTTGCAAGCACTTCGTTGGAAGGATCAACGTGCATGTAGTATTGTTCGGATACCATTTTGAAGTCTTTAATACCCTTTGTGATAGGATCGTGGTGGTTAACTATATTGACCCAGTATTCCGTGATGTTGCCTGGATGGGCTACCCATTGGCCTCCGACCATGAATTGGTATTCGGTATTATTGCGGAAGGAATCCCCCATTCCACCGTGCCAACCGCCGATGCCGACGCCGCTTCTTACAGCGTTTAGAAGCCCTTTTTCTTGCTCTGGTGTGATTTGGCCCATAGTCCAAACCGGGACAATAAGGCTGAGGGATTTCATTTTATCTTCATCTTCGTAAACGGCGAGTGAATCCGAAACTTCGACCTGGAATCCTTCAGCTTCGAGAATAGGCGCGAAAAGGTCAACGCACTGTTTCGGTTCGTGGCCCTCCCATCCGCCCCATACAAGCAAAGCAGATTTCATTTGCATAACTCCATCGATTAGTCATAGTAAAATGCATTGTGTAGATTAGCAAAGCTTGCCGCAGATTGCAACACCAGAGCGGAAGATTGAATGGATTATTTGACTACATTTTCAAAAGTAATTTCATTTATATTGGAGGGTTTGCTACCTTTAATTATTCCAAAATCGGTCCAAGTTTTACGCAGCATTCTGGTCTCTTTTATCAATTTTCGGTTTTTTGCAACAGCTTCGTGGTTGATATATGGTTTATCGTGCTCGAGATGCACATTGAATGCAGAAAATATAGCTAGTCGATATTTCACACCAGAATTAAATAGCCTAATTCCCATTTCCAGATCTAAACCGCCCCATTCCATTCGCTCGTCGAAACCATTTACTGCCAGTATGTCGGCCTTCCATGCGGAACTATTACATCCGGGAAACCTAAGGCTCAAGTATGAAATTTTATGCATCATATCAGCCAAGGGTTTTGGGATGATTAGCCTAAAGATTTTCCTGCTAGTTACTCCGTTTTTTAAAAGCCAAATGGGATCGGAAATATTTCCGTTGAGAATATCGGTTTTTTTTATATTTTCGGAGGCGATTTTTGGAAGTTTGATATAACAACCTCGCAAGAAACATCTTTTTTCGGCATTTCGCTTGTGAGATTCAACAAAATTTTTTAAAGGGATACAATCGCCGTCAGTGAAAATCAAATAATCACCTTTTGCGGCTACTATTGAACGATTTAGAATTTCGCATTTACGGAACCCTTTATCTTCGTGCCAGATATGGATTATTTGTAAAGGAGTATTTTGTTGAAAATATTTGATAAGGTTGGAGGTTTCGGGGCCCGAGCCGTCGTCAGCAACAACTATCTCAAAATCTTTATACGTCTGGCATGAGAAGCCCCATAAGACTTTTTCCAGTTTTTCGGGCGAGTTATATGTGCTAATTATGACTGAAATATGCAATGCTGTTTGCCTTTCACAAATTGTCTAAGGCGAAAGTCTACCTTACATTGCAATTTACATTATCAATATCTTCTTTGTCAATCGATTTTGATGCATTAACATTCTCCTAGAAATCAAAGGTTAATATGCATCGGTCTTTTAACTAGAAGAAAGCGGCTTTCAGCTATTCAATTGGCTTTGGAGGGATAAAGGTTTGCATTTTGCATATCATATGAAGAAAGCATTGGCCTTTGTTTTACGGAAATATTCATCTTTTAAATTGCGCCCGCCACTGAGGAACTACGCTGGGCGATGGTCGAGAAAGCTGGCACCACCCGGAATTACATATGTGGACGTCAATGTTAGAGGGTTGAAGTTTCCCCTTTGTGTTGATACCAACTCCAACGTAGGTTACAGATTATTTTATTATTCAGAGTTTGAACCTGGAGAGACTAGAGTTATTGGGAGCATTTTATCTGCAGGCGACGTCTTTGTTGACGTTGGGGCGAATGTTGGATACTACACAGTTTTAGGGGCCAAATTGGTTGGGCTGAATGGAGAGGTTCATGCTTTTGAGCCATCGCCCGACTCCATCGAATTGCTAAAGAAAAGCGTTGAAGCCTCTGGATTATCGAATATCTTCGTTAATGAAATAGGATTGTTTGACAGGAAGGCTGAGCTCCCGATTTTTTTAAGCAGCAAAAATATTGGGTCAAATTCTTTTGCTGAAGTAGCCGAGCAAAAAGGCAGCGCGCCGGCAAAGGTCATAACTTTAGACGCTTATGTCAAGGAGCATAAATTGGATCGAATAGACGTCATTAAGATGGACATAGAAAGCGCAGAGTTTGCGGCTTTACAAGGAATGAAAGAAACTTTGCAAAAGTTTCATCCTAAAATGTTGATAGAAATAAATCCCGAGCGCTTGGCGGCGATGGGATCCAGCGCGGAAGAACTAATGAAATTGCTGGAAAGCTTCGGATACAGCTCCAAATTGATTTGCAAAAATTGAAGCTTGAAAGAATTAAAAAGATTTCCTAGAGAAGGAAAAACTTGCAATATTTTGGCTATACAAAATTCGACACGCACATTTATTTAAAGGCCTTTGTAAGCCGAATCGTAAGTGGTGAATAAAAACTATGCAAACGCTTCACGTATAACGTATAATCTTTCAATCGCTGGTTGTCAATTTCTTTTAAATAAGGAGGATATAAAATTGCTTAGAGCTTTAATGATTTCACTTCTTCTGGCAGTTATAGCTTCGGAAGGGTTTTCCTATCCAAGGATAGCCAATTTCTGGGCTGTTGATTACACAAGCAGGGATTATGATAAATGGGCGAAATATGGCTTGTTGATAGTAGGTGAAGTAGAGAAACAGAACCAAGAGGTGTTGAAAAAATTCGTCAGGGAAGTGAAGTCTCGAAATCCGCAATCAATTATCCTTTGCACGGTTCCATTAATGAATATAGTAAGAGAATATGAGTGGTTTAAGCCTGAGTGGTTGCTTAAAAAACCAGACGGCGAGTTTGCTACTTGGTGGGCAGATAAAATATTCCTGCCGAACCTTATGCTAGATGAAGCGATAGGTGCGTTAGTAAACCGTACCAAGTTTTTGTATGAAGAACTGTTAAAGGAAAAAATAATTGACGGATTATTTTATGATAGCGTTGTTGCTGAAGTGACTTGGCTTGGCGAGGTAGATGCCGACCTAGATGGAAGCGCTGACAAACCAGAAGAAATAAATTCATTGTGGCTCCAGCGGCAAAACTTATTTTTTGACAAAGTGCGGGAAATATGCCCTGATATGATTATTGTCGCGAATGATGCTAGCCCCGGGCATATGGGACATATAAATGGCCGCTTATATGAGGGACTACATTTATTGGACAAACTGGAAATTGGGATGCTTGACTCCAGAGAAATAATTAATATTTTGAATAATTGGACTTCCAATGCAAAGAAGCCAACGGTAACCTTAGCTCAAGCATCCACGCCTATGGGTTGGCAGGGCTGGCGTATTCCATATCACGAGACCTTGACCGCCGGTGAACTTGACAGAGCCTACCGGGATTTTAGGCGAATGCGAAGAGGGCTTGCAACTGTCTTGATGACTGATGCTTACTACAGTTACGAGTTCGGAACAGTGTATTATTCTTCCAGCTGGTGGTATGCGGAATACGAAGCAAAACTTGGAAAACCCAAAGGTCCGGCTGTTGAAATTGCCGAAGCGCCACCCATATTGGTTTTAGATTGGAAAGCGGGTGATGACCACGATATATTTTTGAAGGTCGATGATTGGGAAGCTAATAAAGAAGGACTTGTTTCATCCATATTTGGAAAGGACCGTTGGCGCAGAGTTTTTGCTACCGATCATCGCAAGGTAAGGTTTGAACCTGGAAAACGCTATCACATTCAAGCAGAAATTGAAATCATCGAAAAACCAAAAAGCACGATCCAGGCTGTTTTGAGGACGGGCAAAGGCGGCTGGCAAAACCACGATAAGGGAGCGACATTTTACGACCACGAGACTTCTACTTGGAAAATAGACTTCACTGCTACGCCGGATGAGTTCGATGACTACCAATTTGAAATACATTTGCACGGCCCGGCGAAGCTAGCCCTGAAAAAATTAAGGGTGCATAAATTGAATGAAAGTTTTTGGAAACGAGATTTTGAGAATGGAACTGTTTACCTTAACCCTCTTAGCGTTCCAATAAAAATAAAGCCCGAGCGGAAATTGAAAAAGTTGCTCGATGGAAAAGCGCCCATGCACGTTTTGGAAATCGATGATTCATCGCCGGATTTCAGCTGCAGCGGAGGTTGGGAAGTTTTGGTCGACGAAAGTCGGCAATATCCTCCGTCTTATCGAAAAGCTGCTAAAATCGGAGCCATCGCTGATTGGAAGTTCTCAGCCCCCAGCGATGATATGTATAGCTTTTATGCGTGTTTTCCGGGAGGAATGAGCTTAACACATAACGCTTTTTATAGCTTGATTGGCGATAATAAAAAAGCCAATGCCATTATTGACCAAAGAACGAATGATGGCGGCTGGATTTATTTGTTTGACGCCAAATTGCAGAAAAACAAATCTTATAAAGTTCGTTTAATCAGCAGCGGATTGGGAGTGACAGTCGCAGACGCAATAAGAATAGAAAGCAAATCCCGCTTTAACGACGGCTCCGTTGTTGAAAATTTGGTTATGGACGCCTTGGATGGAATTGTTTTAGTTTCAGCCGATTAAAAACGAGCGCCACTGACATCTTGGAGTTAAAAGCGCAGGCATTCCTTGACGTAACCCAAAACCTCCGGTATTCTTAAAATATACAAGGAGGATTGCAATAAATGTGTTCTGCCGAAACTACGAGTGAAGGATGCGCCTGCTGCTGCGGATGCGGTTCTTCATCAGATAAAGCCGCCTCTACAATAATTAACCTTGTTCTCGGGAAAGACGAACGCACAAACGATTTTATGCCTGGATGGGACGTTGAAATAGCCCACCAGAAAATGATTTTCCTATCTAAACCCTCGGAGTTTTTGGGGAGGTGCGAAGCTGTCTGCCAAGGAATTGACGCAGAGTTCGATTCGATTTCTCCGGAACAAAAAACCAAAGCTGTGTTATTTTTGCTTGGCGTTACAGACTCGCTGAACTCAATAGTTGAGTTGCACCACAATTTGCAAAATGAAGCAATTCACGGCACCAATATATTGTCCGATACTGAAGTTGAGAATTGCCGAAAAGCCTGTTTAAGCTTCTTGAACAAGTGGGCAAACTCCGCACCGGAAGCAGCGCAAGCAGCTCTGCGGGCAATAAAAACAGAGGATCTCGCAGTTAACAAGGGAGATAACCTGTTCATTGCGTGGGCAAAGTATTGGGAAGCCGAAGAGGGTGCCGACCCGTATGGATCTATAGAAAACTACCTCAAGTGCTTCAGCAAATTGTATTCACCGGAGACCTACTACGTTTCGCTTTTCCTCGCTTGGGAAAAAGGTGAAACAAAGACTCAGTTTTTTAATGACTATGGTCTTCAAGCAGCCAGGTGCCGAAAAATCGGAAGCTTGGGAGGAACCACGAACCCCGCTATAGCAGTTTTGGGCGAAGACGATATGGCTGGCAAAGGCAATATATGGGGAGAGGAAGCTACGCGATTTATAGTCCAAACTCCAAACAAATGGACGGCAGTGCGGGCAAAAATAGCCAAAGAACAGGTGAAACTAGGCGAAGCTGATGACTGGGGAGCCACGGAGTTCACAGTATGGGTGGTAGTGGATGCGATGCTGGGTCTGCGTTCGGTCTTCCTGCTGCAAGGGCTTGGGCGTGTCGCTTTCCAATTGCGCCCCGACTGGCACGCTGACGAGAAAAAATTGGCATATGCCGCTGGGAGTATCTATGAAAAGCTTTGCAACCGCATTGCCGCCATAGATGAAATCCTGCTTGAAGGCGTTGACGTTATGTATCTCGATATTGCCAAACGCCGCATCGGGAAAGCGAACAACCACTTCAAGGTATCGTGCACTAGCCAAACCGCACTTAACCTCGTCAAAGCCATAAACGCGGGTCGCCATCCGGAGTTCCCTGATGCAATCAAAGAGCGGATGTGGACTAATATGACGCTTTCTTATGACGTTTCGCAAATGGTAGCATCCAGCTTGGCTGTTGAAGAAGGGCTCGCGGAATATGAAGAGCGAACAGGTGAAAAGGTAGATGATGGGCAAGGCGGATCAGTAGTTACAAGCATGATCGGCCGTTTCAATGATGCGATTAGGGCTTACCGAGTTCAACAACTGCTTAACGCGCTGCCTGAAGACAGCCATTTTAGGAGTGAAATAAAGCCTGCCGCCATCAAATCCCTTGATGACGCGCCCCTGAACACGCCGGAGTTCTTGGACGAAATCTCCAAAGCGGGGGTTTTGTTCGACCCGGCTGAGGAAGAGGATGCAATTGACCACGCTGGCACACTGTGCACGAAACGCGCGGTGATGTATTTGGAAAATGAAATGGGTTGGCAGAAAACCCGCATACTCACGGCTTCGAAGCGAAAGTTCCACCAAAATACCGATTTGCTCGATGTGCCGTTTTCAACCGATTTCGGCAATATACAAAGGATGTATTTGGAACAGGCGAAATCTGATGGCGTAAAAATAGACTCGTGGAAAACCCTTTATGACGGGATGAACAAGGATGGCACGCCAGCGCCAGGGTCGATATGGGAAAAAAGGTCGAAAATCCTTGCATCGATCTGGCCTGATTGGGAAAAAGCGTTCGATCCAAATGGAGTAAAGCCAGAGGAATATATTAACACTATTTATGTGCCGCCTACGCTTGAACAATTCCAAAATATGTGGAAAGAAAACGTCGCCCGCGCCGAGGCGGCAAGGCATTCCGCAGAGCGGGCATTAAAATAACTCATTTGCGACTATAAAAGACGGGAAGCGCCGGTTTTGGAACCGGCGCTTTTTCTAATATCCGATTTTCCGATCTTATTGAATGATTTCGCTTGCTTCTATTCTTTCACCAGTAGATATTTACCCGGCGTTAGAAGCCAGCCATCGGCTGTTTTCTGCAACAAGCGCTTTTCGCCTTGGGCTAGCGAGAAGCATTTCGCGTTTTCCCAGCCTGGAATCTTGAGGCTGAAAAATTGCCGGCTGTAGTCCAATTCCGCTACTGGAGAATCAAAGCCCGACTTGAAACTGTTTCCGATGAGGCTCGAGTTTGGGTTAATTGTAAGCAAATACTCAACATTATTCAGCGCTTTCAGCTTATAAAGTCCGGAACCTGTATATTCCACATAATTCGAATTGCCACATGCGATAATTGTTTCGGGATTTTTGGGATATTTGATGCTTTTATCTCCCGAAATAGTCCTAGAGTGCATCAAAGCAGAATCATCGACCCAAATGCTGTTATTTTCGAGAAAGGTCGATTTCAGGCTCCCTATTTGCAGTTCTTTTTCAGGATTCTGGTAAACGATGCTCCGAGGCAGCGACCGGAAAGCTTTGCCTCCGATCATATAACTTACTATTTTCGACGGGGTATAAAACCAGTTTAGCCAATGCGCGTTCCAATCTGTGTTCCATTTTGCAGTGGCAAAGGTGTCGTATTGAAATTGGCAAGCTATTTGAACGTCGCCGGACCTAAAATGCGCGGCAATAGCTGGGTATAGATAGCAACTGACATTAGTTGCTGGAGCGTCAAACTCGTATGCAACGCGAGCTTTTGATGCAAATATTTCATCCAATTTCATAGGCGGCAGCTTTGGCAAAAGGTTATAGCCGTCGTTTACCTGCTTCCACCCGCCGGGATAAGAGCTCACCGTGATGACTTCGCATTCGGAATCCGCAATAGCTTTTGCGATATCTTGCCCGTTTATTCCGTAAGTGGAAAAAGCTATTGGCTGATAAGCCCCTGTAGAACGGATTGCGTTGACCATCTGTGATATGAAGCTGCGTAAAGCCTGATAACGGAAAATCTCGAAGCTGTACGAATTATCGGGAAGACCGTTTTCTTTCAGCCATTCTTTCCATATTTGATTCAGCCGTTCCTTACTTTTCTGAAGAACATCTTCTTTTTCACCTTGGCTCGAGTATGCGTTATCATTCAAATCGGAGTAAAGATAGTAGGCCGGCTCATTCACAATCTCGAATAAGCAAATGCAAGGTTCATCTTTATAGGAGCGATTGGTATAGGGATTTTTTCTCGTAAGGAACTGTTTTAGATAATTTGCCGCGGCATCCTTGCTTTCAGGAAATAAAATAACACCGGGTTTTGAGGTTAACGCTGAAAAAGAATCGTTCCGTTGGTTCGGGCTTCCCCACCAGGAAATCGGCGTGAGGTAAAGATATATGCCTCGTTTGTCGCATTCGGAAACTATGAAATCCAGCAGGTCGAGATGGATATTTTCCACGATATTTCCTTTGCTGTCCGTGATTTCCCTATCGAATACATGAATGCGAATGACATCAATTCCTATTTCCTGAAGGTCGTCGAAGTCGCGCTTTATGACCTCTTTGAAATCGAGATTTAGTTTCGAAATGTTTTGGAACTGATGCCAGCTATGCGGGTAAATATTCACACCCCAAAGAGCGACCTCTGTTCCTTCCGGATAACGCAGTACGCCGTTCGAAACACGCATTTTCCTGAAAGGAAGAGGACTTCCTATTTTGCCGGATTTTGGGCGGCTAACAGAAGATCGAGAAAGAGAATCTGGCATATCAATTTTTGGGTTGCCTGCCACAAGCATAAAAGGAGGCTTGTAGAGGCCTCCACCTGCTTGCAAATTGTCAACCCTGACAGCGATGATGTTTTCTCCGCCCCAATTTACAAGGCTGTTTGGAATATTGTATTCGCGCCTCTGGTCCCAGGCGCTAGTCCGCCCTATTTCAACGCCATTGAAAAAGGTTATGTCGGCATCATCTATTGCGCCCATAATGAGAGTTAATTTTTTCGATTTCCAGTTTTCCGGAATAACTACTTTCAAACGGCACCAAGTGATTTCGAGCTTTTGCCAAAGTGATGGGATTCGAAAACTCTGCCAAAGTGAATCGTCAAAATCCAGTGTACTCACAAGAAAGTTGTCTGGCATTTCACGGCTTGTATGCCAGCGTTTCCAATTAAATTGTGTTAGTTCAATGCCGCGTCCGATTGTGATTTTGGCTTCCGCCGCACCGTAACTGCATTTTAGGATAGCGCAATCTGCTTTTTCGTCCACTGATACAGGCACTTTCAATATCTCAAAGCCGTGCGGGCCAAGAGAAAATGATGTTTCAACGTCGCCAATTTGACCTGAATCTACCTCTAGAGAGAGTTTGCCGGAGACGGGTGTGTCTGCATTATTAACCAATATAAAACAGGCTGTTGCCGCGCCGTTTTGCTGCAAAACAAAAGAGACCGGATTTTTGATTTCTATTGTAGCGAATCCTGCAGAAGAAATGATTGACAACAACACTGCTATCAAGGCGATTTTCATTGCAAAATCTCCCATTTCAAGCATTAAGCCGATTTGGGACAGCATACCAAAAATTTGCTGGCAATTCCAATGGGCTTGGCACGCCAATTGCTGTAAAGAGTGCGGAAAGGGAGCGACAGATGATACGAGATCTTCTTTCTGACAAAACAATGGCGGCTCTGTCAAAGGCACTTGAAGGATATGCCATTAGACACAAAGCCATAGCTTCCAATATAGCGAATGCCGAAACGCCGGGTTATAAGCGTGTGCAGGTGTCATTCGAGGAAGACCTAAAACAGGCGCTTGCAAATGGCGACAGAGAACGCGCTATTCAGGCTATAAAGGATATTTCGCCCAAACCGGTGCAGGACTATGCCTCTCCGGGCAGGCCTGACGGCAATAATGTCAGCCTAGACCAAGAAATGACGGATTTAATTGAAAACGGGCTCCAGTATCAGACCATTACAACTATTATCCACCAAAAAATTGCCGGGCTGCGGACAGTGATTAACGAAGGGAGGAGATAAAAATGGGGAAAATTTCCGCATTTGATGTGAGCGCGGCGGGACTTCTTGCCCAGCGGGTCCGGATGGACGCAATTGCAAACAATATTGCGAACGCAGAGACAACCCGGACACCGGAAGGCGGGCCTTACCGCAGGCAACAGGCTGTTTTTTCTCTTCCGATGGAACAGTTCGGGTTCGGAGAAGCTGAAATGGTTGGGCCGGTGGCTGCAATTGAAATGGAAGATGGGCCGCCAAAAATGATCCAAGATCCGGGACACCCCGATGCCGACGCAAATGGTTTTGTCGCAATGCCCAACGTTAATGTAGTGGAAGAAATGGTGGACATGATATCGGCCACGAGGGCTTACGAAGCAAATCTTGCGGCGATTAACGCAGCCAAAGCAATGGCTTCTGCCGCTCTGGAGATTGGAAAAGGGTAAATTGAAATGAAAATCGGCGGCTTGAATCCATCTGCGAACCAATTGATATCCGCGGTGCGGAAATCTTATGAAGATGCCGCCAACGAGATCAAAGCTAGTTTGCCGGATAATGAAATCGATGTAAGCATAACCGAAAAGAGTTCCGGCACCCCCTCGGCGGCGAAAACTTTCGGGGAGACCATCAAAGATGCGGTAAATGCCGTGTCCGAGCTCCAAAACGAGGCTGATACACTCGTGCAAAAAGTCGCTGCCGGAGACCCAGTAAATGTTCACGAAGTTATGTTGGCCATGCAAAAAGCGAGCTTAGCCATGCAAATGACAGTTCAAGTGCGCAACAAAGTTGTAGAAGCTTATCAGGAAATAATGAGGATGCAAATCTAGGATGGATCAATTCCGTAATTTCGGTCCTATAGCGGCAATTTTAAAATTTTGGGATGGACTTTCGTCTGCGCAGAAGGCCACTCTAGCTGCGTTTATGAGCCTGACGATAGTTCTTCTCGTGGTAGTTTCGGTAGTCATATCGAAACCGACAATGGCTGTTTTGTTTTCGGGGCTCGAGCCGGAGGACGCTTCTGCGATAGCCCAAAAGTTACAAGACCAAAAGATACCATACGAAATTACAAATGGTGGCAGCGTCATAAAAGTTCCGGCTAAACAACTTTATGATTTAAGGCTGCAAATGGCGGGCGCCGGGCTTCCCCAAGGAGGGACGGTGGGCTTCGAGATATTTGACAAGTCCGCTCTGGGGATGACCAGCTTCGCCCAAAAAATGAATTACCAGCGGGCTTTGCAAGGGGAACTGTCGAAAACGATTGCCGAGCTTTCTCCGGTAATGGAGGCACGGGTGCATCTGGCAATTCCAGAGGAGCGGCTGTTTACAGAGAGCCAGGACAAGCCGAGCGCGTCTGTAGTGGTAAAGCTTCACAGGGGAGCGACGCTGAATGATAACCAAGTTTCGGGAATTGTGCATTTAGTGGCTTCATCTGTTCAAGGGATGGCTGCAGAAAACGTCACGCTTGTGGATTCTTTAGGCAATGTATTGTTTGACGGCAGCGGTGAATCCGGTGCGATGGCTGCGAGGTTGACCGCAAAGCAGGCGGATGCTCGCGCCGCTGTGGAAAAACAGATCCAAACGAGCATCCAAACGATGTTGGATAAAGTTCTTGGTTCTGGCAAAGCGGTCGTACGAGTAAATGCTACTTTGAACTTTGACCGTACGGAAGCCACGAATGAATTATACGAACCTATAGCGGGCAACAGAGGCATATTGAGGTCCGAGCAGACCCTGACGGAAACTTACGGGCCTTCCGGGGCCGCGGCATCGGCCGGAAATGCTGTTGGAGTAGCCCCCAATATACGGGGTCCTGTCGCTACGACTACTTTGACGCGCCCCGGTGGGCGAGAAGGCAGCAACTATGTGAGGTCGGACACCACCGCGCAGTATGAAGTTAGCCGCAAAATCGAACAGACCACACGCGCTCCCGGGCAGATCCAAAAGTTGAACGTGGCCGTTTTGCTTGATGGGTCGGTCCCCGCTTCACAAATGTCTTCAATAAGACAAGCAGTTGAGGCCGCTGCCGGAATAGACATCACTCGGGGCGACAAACTGGTGGTTGAATCCACGCCTTTCGATAACGAGCAAGCCAAAAAAGAAGAGAAAGAGTTAGCAGCACAAGCGGCAAAATCGAATTATTTGAATATCGCCAAGAATGTTGGCGCCATTCTTTTGATCCTTGGAATGCTGTTCTTTCTGCGTTCGCTTTTCAAACAGGTCAACTTCAATATTCCCGAACCTGTCGCTCAGCGAGAGTTAGGCACCCAGTTTGACGCTGTATCCAGCGAGGGGATGGACGTTTTGGTGCAGGATAGGAGTACCACGTCACAGAGCAACCCCAACAATCCGACAGGTGAAGATGTAGAAGTTTATGCTCAAGGTCTTGCAAAAAACCAGCCTGAAGAAGTAGCCCAGTTGCTGAGGAATTGGATGAATGAATAGCGGCGATTGGCTTATGCATTGAGTAAACAAATCGGGACAGATTAAAGCTATGGCTGACAGCGAGGTTATGACAAAAAACGGCATCGAGAAAGCGTCGATGTTATTGATTGCTTTGGGGGCAGAGGCTTCAAGCGAGGTGCTTAAACATCTTTCCCAAAGCGAAGTAGAACAACTGACGGCGGAAATTGTCCGCCATCGATTTTTGACCTTAGAAAAAAAGAAGGCCATATTGGAAGAATTCAAGACTGCTTGCGAAGTTGGAGCTGTTGCTGCGATGGGCGGCACTGAGTATGCCGCCGCGCTCCTAAAAAATGCGCTAGGGGAAGAGAAAAGTTCGGAAATAGTTGGGAAATTGACAACAAACGCAGAGCCAAAGCCATTCGATTGGCTTGCAAAACTAGATCCCAATAAAGTGGCGAAAGTCTTGTCCGAAGAATTGCCACAGACCTGCGCTTTGGTTATTTCGCATTTGCCGACCGAAACAGCGGCAAACATTCTTGCGGGGTTGCCAGGTGATCTTCAAGGGGAGGTTGCGATAAAAATAGCTAGCCTTGGGCCTTGGAATCCCAATGTTGTTGCGCAAATCGAAGAAGCCCTCAAGAAGAAACTCACAGCGAAAGGCGAGGAAGGCAAGAAGGCTGTCTCGGGTTCGAAAGCCTTGGTGGATATTCTGCGTTATGCGCCACGAAAGACCGAAAGGATTGTCTTGCAAACACTCGAGGGCAAAGACCCGAATGTTGCTGAAGAAGTCAGATCGATGATGTTCGTGTTTGAAGACATTCCGACACTGGATGATAAGAGCATCCAAGCGATGTTGCGTGAAGTCGAGCAAGAAGACCTGCGAATGGCGTTGAAAAGCGCTCCGGAAGAGGTAAAAGACGCTATTTTCCGAAACTTGTCTGAACGCGCCGCGGAGGCATTGAAAGAGGATATGGAATTGAGCGGGGCAGTTCGCAAACGCGATGTTGAAGCGGCTCAGTCGAGAATGGTAGCTGTCCTCAGGAAGATGGAGGAGCGTGGGGATATAGTTTTGAAATCCAGCGGAAACGAGGAGGACGCGCTAGTTGGGTAGCGTTGTCAAAGTAGCAGCTCGCCAAGGGCAAGCTTCGAGCCTTGAAAAGTTTACAGTGCAACCGATCGAGGTACGTGCCGATCCGAAAACGGAAAAGGAAGAGGCGCTATCTTTAATCGAACAGGCGAGAAGAAAAGCGGAAGCATTGCTAGCCGAAGCCGAACAGGCAGCTCAGCAAATAAAACAAGATGCTTGGAATGAAGGATTCGCTGAAGGGCGCAAAGCGGCTGAGGCAGAGTATGCGAACATCATAAGAGAAGCAGAAAACCGGATTGCCGAGTTTGAGACTGAGAAAGAGGAATATTGGAAAAATATCGAGCCGGAACTTGTAAAGCTTGCAATCGAGATAGCGGCCAAAATCATACATTCTGAAGTGAAAGCTAATTCGGAAACGGTGGTGGGCGTAGCCAAAGCCGCCATACGGCAGGTCAGGCAGCGAGAAAGCATCAGAGTGAGAGTCAACCCGGCAGACCTTGAAACAACCAAATCGCAGAAGAACGAGCTTTTGGAATCGGCGGATGGCATACAGCATTTGGAAATCGTGGACGACCGCCGAGTGGACCAAGGAAGTGTCATCCTCGAAACGGAGGATGGCATACTGGATGCTCGGATTAGGACGCAACTGTCCGAAACAGAAAAAGCGTTGATGGAGGCGGCGAATGAGTCCATTGGTCGCACCGACTAAACTCGAAAAATACCATAGGATCGTTGGCCGGCTGAACCCTGTAAAGCTGAATGGGAGAGTATGCCAAGTTTTGGGCCTGATTGTGGAGTCACAAGGCCCGGCGGCGCATATTGGAGAGATATGCAACATCCACTATAAGCGCACAGCAAAGCCCATTCAGGCTGAAGTTGTAGGATTCAGAGATAACCGAGTGCTTTTGATGCCGTTCGGCGATCTGCATGAAGTCGGGCCGGGAAGCGAGGTCGTTTCCACAGGTGGCGGACTCAAGGTTACCGTCGGGAAATCGTTGCTTGGGCGTGTCTTGAACGGACTTGGGCAACCGTTAGACGGAAAGGGTCCCATCGAGGGAGATGAACAAATTGAAGTCAACGGTTCACCTCCGGACCCGCTGAGAAGAGAAAGGATAAACACCCCTCTTCCGCTTGGGGTGCGGGTTATAGACGGACTTTTAACCTGCGGAAGGGGACAGAGGGTTGGAATATTTGCGGGAAGCGGAGTCGGCAAGAGCACACTACTTGGAATGATCGCCCGCAACACAGCGGCAGACGTCAACGTCATCGCTCTAATTGGCGAACGGGGACGAGAAGTGCGGGACTTCTTGGAAAAGGACCTTGGCGAAGAGGGACTTGCCAGAAGTGTCGTTGTGGTCGCGACATCCGACCAAGTAGCGGTTGCCAGGCTCCGCGGAGCTCAAGTGGCGACGGGAATTGCCGAGTACTTTAGAGAGCAAGGACTCGACGTGATGTTAATGATGGACTCCGTGACGCGACTTGCTTGGGCGCAAAGGGAAATCGGCCTTGCAATAGGAGAGCCGCCCACAACTAGGGGTTATACGCCTTCAGTGTTTGCATTTTTGCCAAAGTTGTTGGAACGAGCGGGAACTTCGTCAAAAGGCTCGATAACCGGATTGTATACTGTATTGGTCGAAGGTGATGACATGAACGAGCCTGTTGCCGACACGGTAAGGGGCATCCTGGACGGACATATAGTACTAAGCAGGGCTTTGGCAGCACATAATCACTACCCGGCTGTGGATGTCCTATCAAGCGTTAGCAGGCTGATGCCAGAAGTGACAAGCAAAACACACCGGCACTTGGCTGGAAAGCTCAGGGATGTCCTAGCCACATATAAAACTGCGGAAGACTTGATTAACATTGGAGCTTATGTAAAAGGCAGCAATGCTTCTATAGACTATGCAATAGAGAAAATAGATGCCGCGAACGCGTTTCTAAAGCAGGGAGTGGACGAACGCTGCGGTTTTGAAGAGATAGAGCCTAAGCTCAATGAGATTTTCGGAGATTCGCCGAGTGGTAATAACGAATAATTATGCGGAGGTTCAGGTTCAATTTACAACCGGTACTTGACCATAGGATTGCCGTGGAGGAAAAGTTGCTTGGCGAACTAGCAGCATTGAGAATGGATCTTTCCCGCCAGCAACAGGAACTCTCGGCATTGAACGAGACTCGCAGCAGCTATTGGGACTGGCTATCGGGGTTAGGAAAAAACGGGGCTTCGGCATTGACAGTGAAAAGCGCTGAAGAATACGCGGAACTGCTTTCGGAGCGAATTGGCGAGAAACGCATCGAGATACAAGAGACAGAACAAAAGATTGAGGAGAAACTGAGGGAAGTGATCGAGGCCAGCAAAGAGCGCAAAGCCATGGAGAGGCTTCGAGAAAACAGGTTTGAAGAGCATAAGCGAACTGCCGAAAGGGAAGAGTTGATGTTTCTGGATGACCTTGCTTCGGTGCGTGCGGCGCGCCAAAGGTCATAATAGAGAGGTCGATATGCAATACGGCATACCGGAACACGTCAGGCAAGTGATGGCTAGGATTAGCCAGATTCAAAACCGGATAGATAGCTTGAACGGCAGAAACTATCTCGACCGGACTGAAATGCCGACTGCGCGCCCCAAGTATGCTAGCAACGGAGTAGCGCCTTTTCCTTTGGTATTGGGTGAGCTTTTGTCAATAGAACAGAAAAAACCAACAAAAGTTTTTGGAGAGTTTGATGATATCATCGAACGAGCGGGCGCGAAGCACGGAGTCGATCCAGCCCTTATAAAGGCGGTCATTAACGCGGAATCCGGGTTCCGGATCGATGCGGTGTCTAGCGCTGGAGCACAGGGCTTGATGCAGTTGATGCCAGGAACCGCAAAAGCCCTTGGGGTTACAAATCCATTTGATCCAGAACAATGCATTGACGGAGGAACGCGTTATCTGAAGCAATTGATGAACCGTTTTGGAGATGTAACTTTGGCATTGGCGGCATACAATGCCGGTTCAGGTAATGTGGTGAAGTACGGAGGCGTGCCTCCTTTCAAAGAAACGCAAAGTTTTGTGCGGAAAGTTTTAGAATACGCGGAGTCATACGGTTTCGGATTGTCGAGTGAGGTAGAGTGATGAGTGAAAAAATAGGCAGTGTTGGCTCAAGCGCGGGATTTTCAGCTGGCAAGATTTCAGGCAGCCCATCCCCAGCACAAGTTGGTGAAGGCATCTCTTTTGTCGAAGCATTGAGTTCCGCTATCGGCGCTTTTGGAACTAACCAAGCGGGAAATGAAAGCACGGGCGGTAGTGGAATAGCTGATTCCCAAAATTCAGGCGGCGGTTTTGGATCGGCAGAAAATCCTTTGCCAGACGTGCCTGAGGAAAAACCCAAGACAGATTTGCGGATGGAACAGAGCATACAGGCGCCGCCTTTAATAGCTTTAACGGCAAACGTCGATGTTAAGCTTTATAAGGCTGAGGTAGAAGCAAGCACCAAGGCAGTGTCGCCGCAGCCCGCAAAAGCCATTCAGACTGCTGCCATCCGGCAAGAGGTTCCCGCTGAAATTAGCGCTTCAGATCCAGGACCACTAACTGATGCAAAAGCCAGCAACATTCCGGAACAACATTCAGTCGGCGCGCCTCTGACAATTTTTATGGCAGATGAATCCGGCCAACTCAAACCGGTTGCGTCCCGGAATGCAGTGCCGGGAATTGAAATCCCGACTACTGCCGAAGAAGCCAGAAAACTCGTTTTGGATGAAAACTGGGAGCCCATTAACACAGAAAGCGCGGAATTGTGGGAAATGCCAAACGATAATGAGCGGTTCAATATTTCTAATGAAAAAAACACTTTGGCTTCTGAGAGGTCGATGGAGAAAAAAGCCGCAGAACCGACCGTTAGGCCAGTTTCCGAGCAAACAATATTAGAAAGAACAATCCAAAACGCCCAAGTTTCAAATGTCGCTGATACCATTATTGCGCGGACTGTGAAAGAATCCGAAACAGACTTGCGGATCCAACCGAACATTAGCGGAACGGAATTGTCAAGGGAAATCGGCGAGATTGAATCCAAAGTAGCCGAAACGAGGCCGGCCCAAACAGCAGTTGAAAAGGCTGAACTGCTTGGCACAATGAAATCGCCTGTCAATCGCCAAGGGGCTCAGCCTATATTAACCGGCGAAGAAGCTTTAAAGGCCTCCGTTATGGATATCTCGGCGGCGATAGCTGAAACCGCGGATACAAATGCTGTTGCGACTGAGTTGAAAAATATGGAGATCCCCGAGGCAGAGGAAGTTTTGCCAATAAACCAGGCGGTAGGCATACAGGCGCAACCTTTAAACCAAGAACAACCGATTCAAATACGCGAAGCAGGAATAGGCCGTATTTTGGAACAAGTCCAGCCTCGTGAAATAGTGGACCAGATTGTCAAACACATCCAAGTGAGCGTCACAGAAGAGCGTTCAGAAATGATAGTAAGGCTCGATCCGCCGGAATTGGGCGAATTACGCATCTATCTTTCAATGGACAAAACTGGATTGGCGACCGAGTTAGCCGCCCAAAGCGACACTGTCAGGTCTTTTATCCAGACGCATCTTCCAGAGGTTAGGCAGGCGCTTTCAGACGCCGGAATACAGGTATCGAGATTCGAAGTTTCTTCCGGGGCGGATTTCGAAATGGGGAGAAACGGATCCGGGCAGCACCAGCCTGCTAGAGATCAAAGGTTCAATCCCGGGTTTGAGAATGGATTTGTCAATGACGAGCCTGCTCTTGCTGAATGGAGCATATCAGAGTTCGATACATTCGCTTAGCATCCGAATGAAGAAAGGACGGGTTAACAATGCAGGTTACCGAAACTTTTTCAGCCGATAAAACCACGCAAAATATATATACTAATACCAACAAGTCGAGAGATCTAGACAAAAATGCTTTTTTAAGGATGTTGGTGCTTCAGCTTCAGCATCAAGATCCGATGCAGCCGATGCAGGACCGGGAGTTCATTGCGCAGTTGGCGCAATTTTCTTCATTGGAACAGATGCAGAATCTTTCCAAACAGTTTGAAATTTTCACGAGCACTCAGAACCGGATGCAGGCGCTTAGCCTTATCGGCCGCGAGGTAACCGTAGCAGATCCGGAAAGTGTAGAGCCGGTTACTGGCATTGTTAGGGCAATCAAGTTCATAGACAATAAACCTTTATTGGTAGTCGGCGAAAAAGAGTTGGATCTTACGAATATTTTGTCGGTAAAGTAAAGCCTCTCCGTCTCCAACGCCTCACCATTGCGCCCCGCTTATGTTTTAGGTGGGGCATTTTTAGTTTTTGGCGAAAAAGAGCTTAAAAATCTTAAGATAATTTCGCAAATCCACAAAAATTTAGCAGGAAAACGCGATCCATTTGATAAGACATTTTAATTAAGCGTATTACTCCACGTGTTGCCTAGCCATACAAACAAAGGCTAATCAAGAGCTTCGCGTGATGCAATGGGGAGGGTCCCGTATGTTTTGGAATCGAGAAGTCGAGTGCTTGGAGACGGCAAAACTGCGCAGCCTTCAAAGCGAACGGCTTCGAAATACAGTCGGCCACGCTTATTCGAATGTTCCTGCATATAGAAAAAAACTCGACGATGCGGGTGTGCATCCGGACGACATAAAGTCTATTGATGACATTACCAAGTTGCCATTCACCGTTAAAGATGATTTTAGGGATAATTATCCCTTTGGGATGTTTGCAGTTCCACTAGACCAAGTGGTTCGCATACACGCCAGTTCGGGCACGACTGGCAAGCCGACGGTGGTCGGTTACACTCGAAACGATATAGACGTGTGGTCTGAGGTAATGGCGCGGACTCTTGGAGCAGGTGGGACTCACAAGGGGGATATCGTCCAAAATTCCTACGGTTACGGCCTTTTTACCGGTGGGCTTGGAGCCCACTATGGAGCCGAGCGGATTGGGGCATCGGTAGTCCCAACATCGGGAGGCAACACCAAGAGGCAGCTGCAAGTCATGAAAGACTTTGGGACTACAGTGCTTTGTTGCACGCCTAGCTATGCGATTTTGCTTGGCGAAGCCGTCGCCGAAGCTGGAATAGACCCCAAAGACCTGCCGCTTAGGGTTGGATTTTTCGGAGCGGAGCCTTGGTCAGAGAGCATGCGAAAGGAGATCGAGGCGAAACTCGCGATAGACGCATTGGACATTTACGGATTGAGTGAAGTTATTGGCCCGGGAGTCGGATATGAATGTCTTGAGAAAGCCGGCCTTCATATTTCTGAAGACCACTTTTATCCGGAAGTCATAAATCCGGAAACCGGGGAGCCCGTAGAGCCGGGGCAAACAGGCGAGTTAGTTTTTACAAGCCTCACGAAAGAAGCTCTGCCGCTTATTCGTTATAGGACACGCGATATTACGATCCTAAATGAAGAGCCTTGTCCTTGTGGAAGGACCTGCAGGCGAATCACTAGGATCCTAGGTCGCACTGATGACATGCTCATCATTCGCGGCGTGAATGTATTCCCATCGCAAATAGAAACCGTCCTTATCGAGACGGAAGGAACGGAACCGCACTACTTGATAGTCGTTGACCGCGAACCAGGCAAGATGGACCAGATGGAAGTATGGGTTGAAGTCTCTCCGGAAGTCTTCAGCGATGAAGTAAAAGGGTTGGAAGCCCTCGAACGCAGACTAATGAGCGAATTGGAGAGCACACTCGGAATATCGTTAAAAGTTCGATTGGTGGAGCCGAAGACGATCCAGCGAAGCGAAGGCAAAGCTAAAAGAGTGATCGATAGGAGGGAGCTGGGCTAGATGCGAGTAAACCAAATATCCGTTTTCTTGGAAAATAAATCCGGCCGGTTGGCTGAAGTGACTAGAACATTGGCGGACAATGACATAAACATTCGCGCTTTGTGCATAGCCGATACGATCGACTATGGATTGTTGCGGTTGATTGTCAACGACCCTGACAAAGCAAAGGAGGTATTAAACACAGCGGGATTCACTGTTACTCAAACACCTGTGCTTGCTTTGGAAGTTCCCGACAAGCCAGGGGGGTTGGCGGACATCATCGCCATTATGGCGGAGAAAGAAATAAATGTAGAGTATATCTACGCGTTTGTAGGCCGGTCCGGAGAAAATGCCGTGGTTATTTTCAGGGTGGAACGGATTGACGAAGCGATACCTTTACTTCAGGCCGCCGGAGCGAAGTTGTTGAGCGGAGAGCAAGTTTATTCTTTGTAGTAACAAAAAGCGTTTTGGCAAACAAAAGAATGACGCACAACGCTAACATTCATTTATTGGAGGACGGTTTAAATGAGGAGAGTATTGTTTATGTGCGCAGCAGCCGCCTTGGCGATTGCGGTTGCTGCGGGAGTGCAAGCCGCTGAGACTTGGAAGATCGGCGGAATCTTTTCAATCACTGGGCCGAATGCTCCAATTGGAGTCCCGGAAAGGGATACAATGGAGATGGTGATTGAGCAGATAAACAAAAGCGGCGGAATTAAAGGGCGCAAAATCGAAGCCGTTATTTTGGATGATGCCGGTGATGAAACAAAAGCCACCTTGGCTGCAAAAAAACTTATCGAAAGCGAGAACGTTTGCGCCATCGTTGGACCTAGCCTGACAGGAACGTCATTAGCTGTCGCGCCGGCTGCTGAGGCCGCAAAGATTCCTCTTATTTCTTTGGCCGCAGGCGTAAAAATTGTGGAGCCGCCGCGGAAATGGGTTTTTAAGACCGCACAAAGCGACGTTCACGCTGTAGCCAAAGTTATTGACTATCTAAAATCGCAAAAAATCAATCGGATCGCGTTCTTAAGCGTTTCAAATGCATTTGGAAATAGCGGAAAGGAACAAATGCAAAAGCAGGCTCCAAAAGCGGGCATTAGGGTCGTCGCATATGAGGAGTTTGGCGATAAGGATACCAACATGACAGCCCAATTGACAGCCATTCGTGCTAAAAAGCCGGGTGCTATAGTATGTTGGGGAACAAACCCAGGACCTGCGATAGTCGCTCGAGACGCCCAGAACCTGAAGATCGACGTCCCCTTGATAATGAGCCACGGAGTGGCAAACAGGAAATTCATCGAACTTGCGGGAGATGCGGCCGAAGGGATCGTTTTTCCGGCAAGTAAACTACTAGTAGTCAATGAGATACCAGACACGGATCCACAGAAAAAGGTACTTTTGAAGTATGCGTCGGATTTCAAGAAAAAATTCGGCCGCGAAGCTGACCACTTTGGCGGACACGCTTGGGATGCCGTTATGCTGATTGCCCAAGCCATGCGCAAAGTCGGATGCAATCCGGCTGGAATTCGCGACTACATTGAAAAAGCTAAGTTTGTAGGGGTAGATGGCGTTTTTAATTTCTCGCCTGAAGACCACAACGGATTGACAAAAGATGCGTTTGCGCTTGTTCAGATAAAGAACGGCAAGTGGCGCTTGTTGAAGTAAAAAACGTGAAGGCAAAAAAAATGAAAAGAGCGATAATTATTGCATCTATAATTCTAATTTGTGCAGGCATGTCGTTAGTGGCCTTTGCGGCCGAACCGATTAAAATTGGGGCAATATTCAGTATAACTGGACCTAACGCTCCGCTCGGAGTGCCTGAAAGAGACACGCTGGAGATGGTAGTGGAACAGGTAAACAAAGGCGGAGGCATCAAAGGCCGAAAACTGGAAGCGATAATAATGGATGACGCGGGTGATGAAACCAAGGCGAGCCTGGCCGTGAAAAAGCTGATTGAAAGCGATAAAGTTTGCGCAATCATCGGGCCCAGCCTAACGGGTACATCCCTGGCAGTAATGCCGGCGGTAGAATCCGCAAAAATCCCGCTGATATCCTGCGCTGCGGGAGTGAAAATAGTGGAGCCGCCGAGGAAGTATGTTTTCAAAACGGCTCAGAGCGACGTTCACGCTGTTGCGAAGGTTATCGAACATCTAAAGAAACAGAAGATTAACCGTATTGCATTTTTAAGCGTATCCAATGCATTTGGAAACAGCGGAAAAGAGCAGATGCAGAAGCAGGCTGCTAAAGCAGGCATTAGGGTTGTCTCTTATGAGGAGTTTGGTGATAAGGATACCAATATGACAGCCCAATTGACAGCTATTCGCGCTAAAAAACCGGAAGCGATAGTATGTTGGGGCACGAATCCTGGTCCCGCTTTAGTAGCTCGAGATATGAAAGCACTGAACCTTAATATACCGTTGGTTATGAGCCATGGAGTAGCGAACAAGAAGTTCATTGAATTAGCTGGATCAGCGGCCGAAGGCGTAGTATTCCCGGCCGGGAAACTATTGGTTGCAAACGAAATACCGGCTTCGGATCCGCAGAAAAAAGTGCTCCAACGATTTGCAACTGAGTTCAAGAAAAAATATGGCCGTGAAGCTGATGGGTTTGGAGGTTACGCTTACGATGCGGCGAATATAATTATCCGCGCAATTCGCAAAGTTGGGACCAATCCATCGGCAATTCGAGACGAGATCGAAAAAACTAGAATGGCCGGAGTCAGCGGCGTATTCGCTTTTTCTCCTGACGACCATAACGGATTGACCAAAGACGCATTCGTGATGGTGCAAATAGAAGGCGATAAGTGGAAGATGCTTAAATAAGACCAAAAAGCAAGAGAGGGCAAAAGGGACTGATAAGCATTCTCTAGAGCTTGTCAGTCCCATTCATATCGATTTTGGAAATATTAAGCCAAATACTACAATACCTGTTTGCGGGGATAACGGCAGGCAGCATATACGCAATAATCGCCCTGGGATTCACAGTTATTTACAAATGCACCGAGGTTGTAAATTTCGCCCAGGGTGAGTTTGTTATGCTTGGGGCGATAGTTGCGGCTTGGACCATATCGGCGCTTAATTGGCCGCTACCGCTCGCTTTCTTAGTGGCAGTGGTTGTAACAACAGTTATCGGCGCAGGCTTGGGGTTTGTAACTTTGCCTCCGTTGAAGCGTGCTTCGGTTGTAACGCTAATTATCATAACCGTCGGGGCATCTATTCTTCTAAGAGGAGCATCTATGCTAGTATTCGGGCAAGATGCCCTTCCAATGCCGCAGTTTTCGCAAGGAGCGTTCATTGTTGCTGAGGCGGTTATAATGCCGCAGAGCCTATGGATATTGGGGGTCGGGCTGGCGTGCGTTATTCTTTTGCGGCTGTTTTACGATAAGACGATGATTGGGCGCGCTATGCGCGCCACAGCTTGCTGCAAAGAAGGCGCCCAAACTGTAGGCATAAACATCAACCGAATGGTTGTTATATCATTTGCGCTTGCGGGTGCTCTTGGAGCCGTTGCCGGAGTCCTGGTTGCGCCAATTTCATTGGCTTCATTCGATATGGGCACAATGCTTGGTCTGAAAGGTTTTTGCGCCGCAATATTTGGTGGCTTAGGCAACTTTGGCGGCGGCATACTTGCCGGATTGATTTTAGGAGTGATCGAATCATTTGGGGCTGGTTATATTTCCAGCCAATATAAAGACGCGATAGCTTTTATTTTACTGCTGGCAGTGCTATTTTTCAGGCCGCAGGGAGTCCTTACACGGGGGTCATCGAAGTGAGCAAGGATTCCCTGAAGGAGAAGTTGCCTCGGTTTGTGCTGGGGCTACCTGTTTGGCCGTTTTTATTGGCATTTGCGGCGATAATGGCCGTGATGCCGTTCACTTTAAAAAACACCTACTATTTATCGGTGCTAATATTCATAGGGATTCACACCATCACCGCAGTGGGTTTGAACTTGCTGATGGGGTATGCTGGGCAGGTATCTCTTGGGCATGCTGCATTCGTGGGGCTTGGGGCATATACATCCGCTATATTGTCCACGAAATTGGGCTGGCCGTTGTATTTGACTATACCCATCGCGATTGCATTGACTTCGCTTTTGGCTTACATTGTCGGAGTCCCTACCCTGCGGCTCCGGGGCCATTATTTGGCGATGGCAACGCTGGGGCTTGGGATTATTGCATATATTATTTTCAAGCAATGGGAACCGATGACCGGTGGAACCTCGGGAATAGTGAATGTCCCTCCGCTGACGCTGCTTGGGGGAAGGTTCGAGAAAATACCGAGGCTTTTTGACATTCAGATTTACTACATAGTTTGGCTTGTAGCTTGCGCGTTGCTAGCGCTTTCCGCAAATATAGTGGACTCGCGGATTGGGCGAGCTTTTAGGGCGGTTCACGGCAGCGAGGTAGCGGCATCAACATTGGGAGTGAATGTATCTGGGTTCAAAATCCAGGTATTCGTATTAAGCGCAGCCTATGCCGCTTTGGCAGGATGCCTTTATGCTCACTATATTAAGTTCGTAAATCCCGAACCGTTCAGGTTTACCTTTTCAGTTGAGCTTGTGGTGATGGTTGTTGTCGGCGGAATGGCAAGCGTGTGGGGAGCAGTAGTAGGCGCCGGGGCGGTAACGATCTTGAGCGAGTTCCTCAGAAAGTTTGGCGATTACGACGTGATCGCGTTTGGCCTCATATTGATGATTATAATGATTTTCCTTCCCCAAGGGCTGACTCGGGGAGCGTCTGATGCGCTCAAGGCCATAATCAGAAAGAAACGGGAGAGGAAATAATGGCAAGTTTGAACGGGCCAATATTGGAACTGAAAGGCGTCACGAAGGTTTTCGGCGGGCTTACAGCGGTCAACAACGTGACTTTCAGCGTTCCGGGAGGCGGCCATATAAAATCTGTCATCGGGCCCAATGGTGCCGGCAAATCAACGGTTCTCAATTTGATTTCGGGAGTGCTAAAGCCTACCAAGGGCGAGATATATGTAAACGGCAAAGAGACTTCAGGGCTTGAAACCCACAATGTAGCCAGATTAGGCGTGGCGCGGACTTTTCAAAACGTTAATTTGTTCCCAAACATGAACGTACTTGAAAATGTAATGGTTGGGTGCCATATTGAGTCAACTAGTGGGTTGTTGAGGTCAGCCGCAAGGACTCCTTTTCAACGGAGGGAAGAGCGTCGCATAATTGAAGAAGCGTTCCGGAACTTAGAAATTGTCGGACTCGCCGAAAATGCCGCAGAAAATGCGACCAGTCTTCCATTTGGCAAACAACGGCTGCTCGAAATAGCACGCGGTCTGGCAAGCAATCCTAGCCTTTTATTGTTAGACGAGCCGGCATCAGGATTGAGCGCCAAGGAAATCAAAGCTCTTGCGGAGGTGCTGCTTAAGATAATCCAGCAAGGAGTCACCGTATTGCTGGTCGATCACGATATGCAGTTCATTATGGACATATCCGACGAGGTAGTCGTTCTTGACCAAGGGGTAAAAATTTCTGAAGGCGAGCCTTCGAAAGTTCAAAATGACCCGCACGTAATAGCCGCATATTTGGGCGAAGAGGATTAGACGAAAGGTTACTGAACGATATGCTTCGATTACGCAGTGTTGTAACCGCATATGGTGGCATCTTAGCGCTTAAAGGCGTGTCGCTGCACGTTGCCCAAGGTGAAATAGTTGCACTAGTCGGAGCAAATGGGGCCGGCAAGACGACTGTCCTTGCCACCATATCCGGAATGCTGCGTCCGAAATCCGGGGCTGTGATATTTGAAGACCGCGATATTTCTGGAATAGCACCCGAAAAAGCGGTTGAATTAGGCATAGCGCATGTGCCGCAAGGGCGGCAGCTTTTTTGGCCAATGAGCGTGTATGAGAACCTTCTTTTAGGGACATACAGACGGTCCCGGCGTGAGAAGAAACAAAGCATCGCAGAAGATTTGGAACAGGTGTATGAGATATTTCCAATCCTGAAAGAGCGTTCCAAGCAACAGGCTGGGACTTTGAGCGGAGGTGAGCAGCAAATGCTAGCCATCGCGCGGGCGTTGATGTGCAGGCCGAAACTGTTGTTATTGGACGAACCTTCGATGGGGCTAGCACCATTGGTCAGCAAACAGATTTTCAGAATAACCGAGGAACTTTGCAAAAAGGGAACGACAGTGTTAGTTGTGGAGCAAAATGCAAAGGCTGCGCTTTCAATAGCGCATCGGGCATATGTTTTGGAGACCGGAAGCATCGTATTGGAAGGTCCTAGTGAGGAGCTCGCGAACAACAAAGAAATACAGCGCGCATATTTGGGCAAAGGATATAAACAGATTTTTCAAGAGGAAGGGCTAGAGTAGCCATGCCTATTTGGAACAAACAAGAAGAAACCATGCCGCGCTCAGAACTGGAACAAATCCAGCTTGAGCGTCTGCAGGCGGTAGTCAACCGCGTTTATCGAAACGTGAAGTTTTATCGCCGCAAGTTCGATCAGCTTGGCATTTCCCCGGAAGACATACAAAGCTTGGATGACTTGCAAAAACTGCCGCTGACCTGCAAAGAAGACCTCCGCGACAGTTACCCTTATGAGATGTTTGCGGTTTCCCTAAGGGATGTAGTCCGCATACACTCTTCTTCCGGTACGACTGGAAAGCCGACGGTATGCGGTTACACTAAGCACGATTTGCACATTTGGAGCGAGTTAGTGGCGCGTGTGCTTTCTGCGGGCGGAGTGACCAAAGACGACGTAGTGCAAATCTCTTTTGGATACGGGATGTTTACGGGGGGCTTCGGTTTGCACTACGGAGCCGAACACATAGGGGCATCCGTAATTCCGGTTTCCACAGGGAACACCGAGCGTCAGATACAAATATTGCAAGACTTCCGAACAACGGCTCTCGTAGGGACCCCAACTTATGCGCTATATATAGCTGAAACAATGGAAGAGATCGGAGTAAGCCCTGCTAGCCTGTCGTTAAGGGTTGGACTTTTCGGTTCTGAACCTTGGTCGGAAAGTATGCGAAAAGAGATTGAAAACCGGCTCAACATAAGCGCTACGGACAACTACGGAATAAGTGAAGTAATAGGGCCGGGCGTATCAGGAGAATGCGAAATAAAAAACGGGCTGCACATTAACGAAGACCATTTCATTCCGGAAATTATCAATCCTGACACAGGAGAGAGTCTCGGTTATGGGCAAGAGGGAGAACTGGTCTTAACCACACTTACCAAGGAAGCTTTTCCGCTTATTCGATATCGAACCAGGGACATCACAAGCCTTATTCCAGAGCCATGCCCTTGCGGGCGGACATTCGTGAGGATGAGCCGTGTTCATGGGCGAACTGACGATATGTTAATCATACGCGGGGTAAACGTGTTTCCATCCCAAATCGAGGCCTGCCTTTTCGATATTGAACACGTCGAGCCGCATTTTCAGATCATTGTGGAACGCAGCGGCAGCTTGGATGATATGACCCTTTTGGTTGAAGTTTCTGAAGAGATATTCGCCGACAGAATGGTGAAAATGATCGAGTTGCAGCAGCGGATATTGAATAAAATTCAGGCAGCAACAGGCCTGCGTCCGAGAATCAAGCTGGTTGAGCCTAAAACGCTGCAAAGATTCGTCGGCAAAGCCGAGCGAGTGTTGGACAAGCGGGAGCTTTAATACTTTATTGCATAGCGTGATGCAAGGATGACGCCAAAATTGCACACCCGATGGCTAGGCAAGCCATCGGGCAAACTCAACGGATTGGAGGTGGTGCCGAGATAATTAGCTAGTACGCTGGCCAAATGAATGGGCAATGAGGAAACCAATTTTTGGCAAGCACAAAAAGCTCATACAAAAAAACACTTGGAGGAGAAGAACTTGAAAAATCGAGTAAGAGCAACATTATTGCTGACTGCCATAGTTATTATTTCTGGCATAGTCAGCGGCACATTATTGGCAGCGGAAGTTGCGCCCGGAGTCCAGGTGCACGGTTATATGCAAAATAGATTTTATTCAGCTCCGGGATCGACGGGACAATTTCGTTCGGAGCGCATTTCTATATCTTCTTCTGCGGCGCTTCCCAATAATAGCAATGCCTACGTGGAGCTTTACTATCATCCCTGGGCGACAAACCAGGCAAGCGGCATTTACCTTGAGAGCGCGTACTATGAAAGCCCTTTAGGCGAAGGCAAGATTAGAATTGGCAAAGGCCGTAGGATGACATTCGGCATAACCCCTTCGTATCCTAACAGAAAGACGAGCAACTACGGACTGGTAGGAGAGGCAATGACCCAAGACCGGGCGCAGGGCATCCAGTATATGTATCAGAAGGGCGAACTGGACTTTGGGATAATGCTGCAAACGGCTTATCGAATCGGCGTGAGATATGCCGGTGAAGTTCCAGGCGACACTGACCGAAATGTCACCCATCAAGTAGGTCATCTATCGTTCCGCGACGCAGGCGCCGGTGGCGGTTCTCCAAGCCGGTATAATTCTAAACTAGGTGTCTCGACTCGTCTAGGCGGCAAGTGGAAAGGCGGACTAAAAGCCGGCGCATCCTTGTATTTAGGCAAGCTTGATGATGAAGACCTAAAGAACCTAAGAGGAGACACAGGTTTCACTTTGCTAAGGCCGAGGAACCCGCTTGCGCCGAGCGTTACTGTTGATCCATTGCTTCCCGGAACAACGGACACTACACAGCGGGTATGGGGAATAGACTTGACATACCAGCCTCCATCAGGTTTTGTTTTCACAGGCGAGTATTTTGACGCCGAGGTTAGTGAACTAGAATATAAAGCCTGGTACGCCACTGTCGGTTATGTGATGCCCAAAGGATGGAAGATGTTTGCGCGATACGGCCGGCAGGATATGGATACGCCAATAACAAATAATCCGCTGACTTGGGACACACGTCAATTGAGCATAAGCTTAGTTCAGCCGCTGAATAAAGGTCTATGGCTGCAGTATGAGTGGGAGCGCAACTCAGAGAATAGCGGGAACGGGAACGTCAAGAATGATATATTCTTCGTGGAGCTCTTCAGCGGGTTTTAATTGCTGATTTCTCTTATCACAGAAACCGGTCTCTGTTTGCAGGGGCCGGTTTTTTGGCGATAAGATTCTAAAAAAACCCGTATACTTCCGAAGCAGGGTTATATTGCTAATGATAAAATCTTGTGCTAAAATTACAATGTAAAGAAAAAGAAGCAAGGCATACTCTGCCCTGCTGTGTACGTGATTGTCGAACCAGTTTTGAGCCGACACTCATAATTTTGGGAGCCATTCTCGAGACTGCCAAGTGGTAGTTCCAAGAAATTGGAAAATCGCGCGGCATATCGGGTGGCACCCTCTGGTTTACACTAGGGTTCAAAAACCCAGTAGGCACACGGCATTTGCGGGGCAGAGTTTTTTGTTGCCTATTGCTTTCAATTTCGGCCGATGTTAGGGGAGCATAATTATATCGGGTTCTCCATTAATCATTCTGACGCGGAAACCCGGATAGTTCATAACCGCTTTGGGCCAGTTTAAGACAGGCGGCGGGTCCCCGCAACTCCACTGTCCGAAATTGCCTGCTCCGAAATAGCATCCAAAACTATAGCCGGTTTCCCAGCCTGGGGCTGAAGATTTTATTTGATAGCAATATACCGAAGCTGGGTTGAGGTCTGTAAGCGCAACACTGTGCGATGTTTTCAGTCCCCCGGTTTCCAAAACGCTGTGAGTATAAACTGGCCCCATGCAAGATCCCGGTGAAACACAGTAGTCAATCCTTCCATCTGCGGGAACGTTGGTCTGCCAAGTAATTGTGCACTCGGAGCCATTGCCTGTTTTGGATGCGAGGATATTGTGAGGCCAAACTTTTTTTACATCTGGATCGCTCCAGTCCATTACCAGTGTCACATCCACAAATCCAGTGCATATAGCTAGGCAGTTTAGGGACCAACACGGATCGCTCCAATCAGGTTTTGGCGACGCAGCAGGAGATGGGGCGCAGTTTTCGCCGTCCGGACCGTAGTCGCGATAACCAGTCAATATTTTCAGTCCCCATCCGTCAACGCCGCCCAATCCCTGTGTGTCGTCAATGCGGCGTGGGAGGTGGGAGCCATCATCTATCACAATATAATATTGTGAAGCCTGACTGTCATAGCCCGTTGTCAAAACTCGGCCTACTACTGTAACAAGTTTATCTACATTGTTGGCGCCAGCCCCGTCAAAAGTCCCTGCGTTGGTGAACATATACTTGTATTGATAATCGAAGAAACTCGGTTCACCGGGAAGCGATTTGGGCACCTCTTTAGAACTGCCGCATTTTAAAGCCGATTGCGGCATAAAAAGTGGCTCGGGCACTGCGGCCGGTCCGAGGTCTTCAACGATTATAGGCCTAATTGTTCGCGCGCCCGCAGGTTTATCCAGCCTTAGCTGCTGCTGATAATAACCCGCGACATCCGGACTTGGGTTGTAAAGTGTTGCGTGCGTTATGGAGCCTACAATTCTCACCTTTCTGCCTACAGGAGGGAACTGGTCGAGCGGCCAGTCAGTTACCCTTATCGCTGCAGACCTGTTTGAATCCTGAACTATGAAAAATGGCTGAAACGGATCTGTGGTGTCCTAATAAGTTACTACGATATCGTTATTTTCGTCTCCGACCAATTCTATATTCGTGTCATTCATTAAAGCTCTAGCGGCTCCGACTGAGTTGCAAAGCGTGGGAGGCTCTAAGGTGACATCGTCAAAGCCGCTAATATTCCAACCTATTGGATAAAAATGATCCGATTTAAGAAAAATTGTCACGTTGCTACTTTGGGCAACCGCGCAAACGCCTATTTTCTGCCAATAGCCTTCCCGCGCATCCAAACGATCATCTGGCGGAAGAGGACAAGGCTTGAGATTGTGAGCTGTCCAGTATTCCCGCCAATCCTGTGTTTGGCGGGGTGAACTCCATCTTACATTTGGCGAGTCAGGGTTTGTTCCTCCGTAGGGGTCCAATCCCAATAATACATTTGTTTCACCGAACCTATTCGGGCTTAAAATAAGGCAATTGAACGTAGGACTGGAAGGATTGGTATCAACCGCTCCCTGCCCGTGGGAGTATGCTTGGGCATATACTGAGATAATGGCTCCTGGTGTAGTGCCGATCTTCTGGTAAGCGCAGCAGGATTTGGTGTCAAAGTTTCCGGTGGCGCCTATCCATTTACCGGAGTATGGCGGGACGTTCCTGCTTTCGTAAGGACAGCCGCCGGGTGAAACACCTTCAGCGAAAACCTCCCAAGATGAATAACCAGAAGGCGTGTTCCATTCGGCAAGACTAGATTGCCCGCTGCAACCACCTAAGTATCCACTGTCTATCCAAACGCTTTTGTTTGTTGGGCTAGTGTTTCTAGCTTTCAGAAAGATGGTAATCACCGGCGAAGCGGCGGTAACGGTGACTGTTACTAAAGACCAAGAAGGGCCTGGGGTCATTTGATAGCCCCATTGGATTGATGATGCGGAAGGGTTAGTGCCGCCGGTAGGATCTATTCCTGCCCAAAATGACTGGCTGGAATCCGTGCCCCTAACATATGCGGTGATCGTGTATTGCCTGCCAATGACCGCGCCGGGCCTTTGCTGATATATCCCGGCTATCCAGTTTGCTCCTGAAATGGTATAAGATGCAGACTGCGTGCGTTTTATGGCAGTGTCTGGTCCCGATTGAGTTACGCCTGAAATCGTGAAGCTTTGCCAAGAATTCGGCGTTCGATGCTGGAAATCGGGGTCGTTGAAATATGGCTCTTCTAAATCGCCGTTCTGAAGCGTGTTTGCCTGTTTTTCCGACGCTTGGCTGTCTTCAAACTGACCGTTTCTTATGTATGGAGGTTCGGCAAAGGCTTTAAAACTGAACTTGGCCACGAACGCCAAGATTAACACAAATGCCGCAGCAAACAATATTGAAATTGGCTTTTTTCGCCACAAAAACTTTTTCGGCGCATACAATGATTTTGGAATGTTCATCGGTATGGAGGCTGCAAACGGCTGCTTTTGGAGAAATTGAATTGAACAAAACGAGCTGAAATCCCGTAAAAAGCGATGAATGAAGAACCCTATTATTGCGAAGAGAAATCAGCCATTAAATAATTGAATGCAGTCACAAACCGCCGCCAGCCTTTCCCTCCCTTTCAAGTTCAGTATATCCCGCGAAAATATCGAATGTCAACATCGACTATTAGTTCGGTTCAATGCAAAGCGAGTTAGAGCGCTTCGATTTCATTCGCTTTGGAAATTAATTCCTGTGGTGAAGCAGTCCCTGTTTCGCCTATTTTTTTTATTGTGATAGATGCAGCAAGATTTCCCAAAGCGGCGGCTTCAACCAAGGACGCGCCCACGCCCAAGGCAGCTGCAATAGCAGCAGCGCAGGAATCGCCGGCTCCGACAGGATCTATTTCTCCTTGGACAGGTATGGCGGGAAAGCGATTTGTTGCGCCATTAAATAGCAGAATGCCGTCTTCTTGGGCGGTAAGGAACACTGGAGCCCGAGTAATATCGTAAAGTCGCGAGGCATATTTTTCTGCTTGTTCAATTGTTATGCGCAAATCCCCGGCGTTTAGGTCGTCCGCCCGGCCTTTTCCTGTCACTGCATAATAGGCTTCGAACTTATTCGGTTTGGTTATTATTCCTTTGAATTCACCGATTCGACAGCGTGAATCCGCAAAAACAACGGGAGGCATTTTTTTCTGGGCAATTTCAATCAGAACCTGACGGATACGGTCGTTTATGACTCCAAAATTGCGCTCCTGAACTTGGTCTGCAATCACAATGGCGTTGACTTTTTGACTGATGGAGTAGATTTTATCGATGATTTCATTTTCAATTTCTGGCAACAGTTCCGCACGGTTTTTTATATCGATGCGTTCCAATTCGCGTTGACGGCCATTTTCGCGGACCATTGGCTTTGTATAGCAAGGAGTAAAGCGTGATTTGTCTTCGATTAGCCAGCCGTCGTAATTTGCCCCTATGCGGTTCAAGCCTGTTTTGAGTTCGAATCCTTCTCCGTCAGAGCCTATAACTCCAATGCAAATAGTTTCGCCTACCCCGAGGGCGCAAAGGTTCGCTGCGACAGTGCCGGCAGCGCCGGGAGATGAACGTTTTTCGATCACTTGGAATGCCGTAAGCCCTGTTTCGAGAGAGCGTTCCGAAAGGTTTGGGTCAATAATCAAATATTTATCGAGGAAAAAGTCTCCGATAACAGCGATTGAAGCATTTGGAAAACTTTGCAGTATTTCCACAAGCCTTTGCTTATGCATTGGTAGTGCAATGGGCATTTTCTTTTCCGAAAAGAAGTTCACAAAGCGCGGGAAGGTTCGAGAAATCCGGGATAATTACGTCGGCTCCCGCTCGAATAAGACGGTCGCGTTTCCATTCATCAATTCCTGCCCTGTTGCGTTCGTCGGAAGCCACGCCAATTGCGATTCCGCCAACTTCCTTGCAGTTTTCAATCTCCACAAAACCATCGCCAAAAGTTAAAAAGCTGTTTCCGGCGATTTCGTTCTGTTTGAGTATATCTTTAATGATTGCCGCTTTCGAACGTTCCCAGTAGTTGTCCAGGGCGCCGTAAATGCGGTCTTCAAAATAGACATCCAACCCAAGGGCCGATGCTTCGTCTACCACATAACAGTGATCAGTGCCGCTTGCAAGGTATAATTCGATGCCTCTTGAGTAAAGCTCCTTTACAAAATCAATTGCGCCGGGCACTGATAATTCGCGTGGGTCAATTTGATGCGAGTGCAAGCCGGCAACGCGATGCTTGATTCTTTCCCACAGCAGTTCGTGGTATTGCCTTTTGTATTCAAGAGGATCCAGAGCTTCGCCACCGCGGCGCTTTACTTCCTCGGCGAGCTGCATCATTTGGTAAATTGTGTCCTTGCGAGTTAGGACCGAAACGTATTCACGGACATAATCAGTTAATTCCTCTTCTGGTTCGTGGTAAGGAGTTTTCATCAATTCCTTAACCATCATAGGAATCATAATATCCTGCCAGCCTTCGCGAATAAGCGACAGCGTGCCGTCGAAGTCGAAAAGCACCGATGCTACTCGACTGATGCGGAGATCGGGATTGATTATTTCAATATATCCATCGTGGACTAAAGTGCCTTGCTTAGTAGAATTGCCCAAAACTCGACCCTCATTAAAAAGCCGGCATTCTCCGGCTTCCAACGTTTTACTTAATCAGTTAGGTTAAATCCCTTTCATTTTATCAGCAAATTATCGTTTTGCATACCCGTAAAAGTGAAATTATTTCTAAAAATTGTGTCAAAAAGATATATTAACATCTTCCATATAATTGCAAAGAATAATGGCTTATAATTTAGGACATAATTGAAGAAAGTTTTAGGTAGTTCAGATATTCAAATAAAGCCGATTATAGAAGCCATTGTTTTTGAACGAGAGCTTGAGAAAGAGCAGAGAGCTTTTACATCGCAATGCGACAATCGCCGATCAAGCCTTTAAACGCCGGAAAAACCGTTCGCATTAGTTAAGGCAAAAAAGAAGGTTTTTTTATCAAGTTTCAGAGGAACTGTTAAGAAAGCTAAAAGTATATGGCAAAAAATTATGACCCCAAGTGCTGCAGTGCTTATGTTCTTTAGGGAGATACATACGGAATTCGTTGAAATAATTAGCAATGCCTGTAACGAATCTTGAGTCAGGAAAAGATGATAAACTAAACCACGTTTTTTGACATTTGGACTTGCGA